>SXGT01074853.1_pt1 | contig 71417 bp, 38 predicted proteins | sample 3176221 | NCBI WGS metagenome assembly SXGT01 (sample SAMN11356862, study PRJNA531348) | freshwater metagenome | isolation source: freshwater sample F1-120 | place: China: Fuxian Lake, Yuxi | collected 2017-12-25
GGGTGCCCCTGGACCAGGCCCTCAAGCAACTTGATGAACAGCGCCGACGACTTGCTCGGGCCCTCTGCCCACACGACTTGGCCACTGTGGGCGCCGAGCGCCCCTGCCAAGTAGCACTTCTTGTTCTTGCCCGGCGTCGGGATGGTTTGCTGCTTTGCTCTTCGTGTCCAGCACGCCCCTATCTTGGGATTGAGGTGGATGTCGACTTCGTCGCTGTAGAACACCTCCACATCGCCCCCATCGAGTTTAAGAGCAGCCGCGACAGCAGCCAGGCGCTCGGCTTTGCGCGGATCACGGCGCAGCAGCACGGGCCGTGCTCGTCGATAGCGCCAGCCAATGCGAGAGAGCAGACGGCGGATGGTCGATGGATGGATGCGCAAACCGAAGCGCTCGTTGAGGACCTTGGCCAGCAGTTCGCTGCTCCAGCGCGAGCGGACATAACCGAAAGAGTGCGGAAGGTCGTCGAGCAGGGTGTGGAGGCGCCCAATGAGTGTGTCGTTGACAGTGGAAGGCGGTCTGCCGGCAGGAAGAGGTCGCAGGGCGTCCAGACCGCCGTGACGGACGAGAGCAGCCCAGCGATAGATGGCGGAGCGGTCACAGCAGATGGCCTTGGTCACTTCGGTCGGTGTGAGCCCACAAGCCAGGTGGTGGATGGCGAGGCAACGCCGGCAGTGACGGGCATCTTTGGATTTTCTTGTCCAGTGCAGCAGAAGACGGCGCTGGTTGCGACAGAGGTCAGGTAGAATGTGGGTCATCGAGGGTTCACTCTGTGTCTAAGGTTTGTTTAGACACAAAGAGGATCGCAGAGTGGACCCTCGCTTTCCACCCTTATCTGTTGCCGCATTCGGAACACTTATCTAGCGCGGATCTTCAGAGGGTCAGGAGGAAGGCGATGAGGTCCTGCTTCTGGTCTTCGCTCAGGTGCTCGGTGTTGCCCATGGTCCTGGCGGTCTGATCCAGGACCTCCATCAGCGTGGCCGCGCTGCCGTCGTGGAAGTAGGGCGCCGAGTGGTAGAGGCCCCGAAGGGTCGGGGTGTTGAAGCGCGGGTTGACCCGGCGCTCGCTAAGGCTCCCGGTGCCCACGTCGTGGTTGTAGCCGTCGGTCAGGGCCTCGCCTGCGTGGCAGCCCGCACAGCCGATCTCGGGCGCCTCAAAGAGCGCCTGCCCTCGGGTTTGGGTCTCGGTCAACCCGTTTGAGCGCTTGTGGGGGTTCGGCGGCGGCTCCAGGCCCTCGACGAGGAAGGCCGCCAGCGCCTCCCGGTCCTGGAGCGACAGCCCGGTGCCGCCCATGCGCTCAATAGACTGGGCGATGTTCTCGTGCAGGGTTGCCCTGCTCCCTCTCCAGTTGTAAGGGGCCGTGTCGTGCACCCGTCCGGCCAGCGCGGTCGTCTGGCGAGGGCCGTCTGGACCGGTCCAGATGAGGCCGTCGTCCGTGCCATCGGGGTGGCAGCCGGCGCAGGCGAAGATGCCCCCGTCGCTCGTGCGCCCGTCCCGAGCGAAGGTGAAGAGCCGACGCCCTTGCCGGGCCAGATCGGAGAGCGGGTCCTCTCCAAAGGCCGCGATGCGGCGGTGGGCCAGATCCAGCGGGCGCGTCAGCAATGCTCGCGGGTCGTGGTGAGGCCGGGCCTCGTTGAAGAAGCGAGACTGGCCCGTCGAGGTTGTGTGCTGCTGCATCGTCATCAGGGGCATCAGATCAACCTCGCTGAGGGTGAAGTCGTCGGCGTTGAGCACGTAGGCGGTCCGCCCGTCTTCTGAGAAGGCGATGGCCTCTGGCGCCTTGCCCACCTGGATGACCGCCACGGGCGACTCCATCGCGTCGGGCGCGTCGGTGTTGAAGACCAGGAGGTTATCGGTGCCCTTGCCGGCGACGAAGAGCAGCGACCAGCCCGGGTGGTGCAGGAGGTCCGAGGGCTGGTGCAGGAGCGCGCTCATGGGTTCGAGGCTCGCGCTGTCGCGCACCGGGAGGGCCACGGCGCCGTTGTGCCCGCCCACGGCGGTCAGGGCCACCTCGACGGGTCGGATGAGGTGCGGGAAGCCCGTGGAACTCCTTCGGTTGGGGCTGTTGTCGCCGCCATAATAGCCCGTGTTGACGGGCGGCGGGTTCGGGTCAGGGGCCACGAAGGCGGCCTCGAAGCTGACCCCGCCGCTGTCAGGCAGCGCCTGTTGGTGGGCCACGAAGACCCGGCCGTCGACCGGGTGGGCGGCGGCGGCCACCGCCCTGTACTTGCGCGTGACCTCACCGCGGCCCTGACGCAGCAGCCCATCCATCGGGTGACCACGCCTGAGCGCGAAGGGGTGGCGCGTCTCGGGCATGGCCAGGCGGGTCGCCGGATCGATCTCCAGCAGCGCGAGGTCCTGGCCGCGCTGCGTCACCGTCAGACGATCGTCGCTGCCGAGCGCCAGCGCCCTGGGCCAGTCAAAGCCCCCGATGCGCTGCCGCTCCTGCAGCGTCTCCGCGTCCAGCGCCACGACCTCTCCTGGTCCGCCCAGGGCCACATAGAGTGTGCCGCCCTCGGCGTCCAGCGCCATCCCGAAGGCGTCGAGGCCGACCTCGACCTCCTGCTCGATGCGCGTTCCGTCTGAAGAGAGCTTCAAGACCCGCCCATCGTCTCTCACCGTCACGAAGGGCCGCTGATCGGGTCCGACGAGGACATGGGCAGGTCGGCTGCCGACGTCGAGGGCCGAGAGGACCGCGCCGCTGAACCTGTCGACCGTCACAACCTGCCCGTTGGCGGCGTCGACGACCCAGATCCTGGCGTAGGACAGCGCCAGCGCCCGGCTGCTGCGCCAGGGTTCAGCCCTCTGTTGACGCAAGGGGGCCGGGAGTCGCGCCAGGACGTGGGGGAAGTTGATCGTCTGGAAGACCGTCCGGATCTGGGGCATCTCGCGCGCTGGCGCCGAGGACCACCCCGTCGCCTCCCTCACCGCAGAAGGTTCTCCGTCCTCCTCTTCGGGATCCAGCACCCAGGGGGCCTCTTCGACAGGCGGATCGACCCCCACCTCAGGCTCGACCTGCTCGACGCTGCGCTCATCGTAAAGCCCGGGCTCTGGCCCCTCGTCCGGCCTGAGCGCCGGGCCTTGGTCAGCGCCGGTTGGCCCGTCCTCGGGGAAGATCAGCGGCGGCGCGGCCCGGGAGGGCGCCTCGACAGGCTCTGTGCACCCCGCCGCCAACCCGATGCAACCTGTGGCGAGGCAAACCATCATGCGTTTCATGGAATCTCCTTGGCTGTCCAGGCCCGTCCCCCCCGAGACAGCAAGGGGTATACCAGCCCAGCCATCCAAGTCCGACGCCACGCCCAGCCACCCGGACGGGATCAGCGACGACCGCCTTGAGCGCGCCTGTGAACTCCGCTGCAATGGGCTTGTGTAAACGTGGGTTCACAGCGACGGCGCAACCCCTTCGCTCGCGAGACACACGAGGGCTTTGATGGCAAACACAAGACCCCGCCTGCACCACGAGCCCACCGCCGGGCTCCTCCCGTCATCGACCCTCGCCGCCTCGCTGTCATGATCTGGAGCACGGAACCCGATCGAGCGGGAAGCAGATCCGTCGTGCTGTTGTCAACCCGATCGTCGTCCATTACCTTGCAAGCTCCCTGGCATGCTCCAGAGAGCACCACACCTCGAACGTGATCCCATGCCCCACGTCAACCTGCGCGCGGCGGTCCTCGCCGATCTGGACGACCTCCTCTCCATGATGGAGGACTTCAACGCCCACGAGCACATCCCCTGGACCCGCGCGGAGGGGGCCGCGCCCCTGCGGACCCTCATGGAGCGCGCCGATCTCGGCGCCGTCGTGATCCTGGAGGACGCCGAAGGCGCCCTGTGCGGCTACGCCATCCTCACCTGGGGCTTCGATCTGGAGTGGGGCGGGCGCGACGCCTTCATCACCGAGTTGTACCTCCGCCCCGAGGCTCGCGGACGCGGCCTGGGGCGCGCCGCGCTGGCTTTGCTCGAAGCCGAGGCCCGCCGACACGGCGCCCGCGCGCTGCACCTCATGGTGCGACGCGACAACCCGGCGGCCCTGCACCTCTACCTCAGCGCGGGCTTCGAAGACCCCGAGCGCCTGCTGCTGACCAGGCCGCTGCGCTGAGCCCTGCGCGAAGGCTTGCCCGTCCCTGCCCTCCGAGGCCGTCGAGTCAGGGTTGCAAAGGGAAGAGGGGGAGCTACGATGTGTCCTTGTCCTTCGTTTCGACCCTTCGATAACCCCAACCCAAGGCCATCCCTCCATGAGATTTTTTCATGTTGTTTTGATGCCAGCCCTTGGTCTTGTCTGCCTCGGCCTCGCGGCTTGCCCGCAAGAGGCGCCCGAGGCTGAGGGGTCGGTGGGCTGTCGGCTCAACTCCGACTGCGCCTCAGGCCAGGTGTGCGCCGAGGGCCAGTGCGTCGACTCGGCAGCGTGCGCGGGCTTGGACTGCCCCTGCGCGTCCGACTCGGACTGCCCGGGCGATCTGCTGTGCGATCTTGACAGCGGCGAGTGCTTCACGCCGCGCTGCTTCGAGGATCGAGGGTGCGAGCTGGGTCAGGTGTGCCTCGGGGGGCGGTGCGAGACGGACGTGGAGGCCGATCGGGACAGGGACGGGGTGCCCGACGGCGTCGATCTTTGCCCGGAGCTTGCCGACGCTGAGCAGGAGGACAACGACACAGACGGCCAGGGCGACCTGTGCGATCTGGACGACGACAACGACGCGGTGCCCGACACGCTGGACAGCTGCCCCTTCGCCTTCAACCTGCTCCAGCGCGACGCCAACGCGGACGGGGTGGGCAATGTGTGCGACGCGCAGGTGGGCGGCACGACCCTGACGGGGGCGGTGGACTTCAGCGCCGGGGGCAACCCCGACACCAACGACGCGCTCGTCTTCGTCACGGGCGTGGACGCGCCGGTGGGGATCGCGCCCGACGGGCGCTTCGTCTTGCCCGAGGCCGTCGTGGAGGTCGAGCGGGTCGGGCTGCGGGTGCAATGGCCCGGCTTCATCGCGGCAGACAGGACCTTTGAGGTGCCCGACGTGCTCAGCCACGACGTGGGGGTGATCGCGCTCCAGCCCGAGGCCGCGGGCGACGAGGCGGTGGCGATGGTCGGTCAGGCCCGGCTCCAGGGCCGCGCCAGCCACTTCGGCATCCTGGTCAAGGCCCTCGTCGGCGGGGTCCCGGTGGCCTCGACGCTGACCGATGAGCAGGGGGCCTTCGTCCTGTCGGCCTCGCGCCTCGATCACACCCTGGAGGTGAGCCAGCGGGGCTTCGGCACCGAGGCGCGCGAGGTGATCTTCAGCGCGGCGCGCCAGACCTTCCTGCTCGGCGGCGAGCCGCTGGACCAGACCCCCATCCTCCTCGACCCCCTGCGCGACGCCGCCCTGATCGCGCGGATCTCCTCGCCCATCGAGGGGGTGGATCTGAGCCGGGCCGCGGTGGTCCTCGTCGACGAGGTCGCCCGGCGAGTGCTGGGGGTCGAGCCCGACGGGACCTTCAGTCAGGATGATCTGTCGCCGGGGCTCTACGGGCTGGAGATCGATCTGGCGGGCCACGAGCCCTTGCGGCGCTTCGTGGCGCTCGACAGCGGCGCCAACGATCTGGGGCGGCTTGAGGTCGTGCCCATCGAGGTGCCGCTGCGCGCTCGGGTGGTCACGGTCGTCCAGGGGGTCGAGCAGGGCCTCGAAGGGGTCTCGGTGCGCTTGCGGCGCGATGACCGGCTCGTGGCCTCGACCCTGAGCGACGAGCGCGGGGAGCTCATCTTCGAGGCCCTGCCGGTGACACACGACCTGTCGATGAGCAAGGCCAACTTCCTGCCCCTCAGCGCGACGGTGGAGTTCGACGGGCAGGGCTTCACCCGCGACGGCCAGCGCCTCGACGGGGATGAGGTCGCCTTCGTGATGGTGCGCTCGCCTCAGAGCGATCAGGACTCCGACGGGGTCATCGACGCGCTGGACAACTGCCCGCAGGCCTTCAACAACGACCAGCGCGACGTGGACGGGGATCGGGCGGGCGACGCGTGCGACGGGGACGCGGACGGCGACGGGATGGTCAACGGGCTGGACAACTGCCCCTTCTCTCCCAACCCCATGCAGGAGGACTTCGACGGCCTCGGCCGCGGCGCCGCCTGCACGCTGGGCACGATCGAGCGCCCCATCGAGGTCGGATGCGGGCTCCGGCGCCAACACCTCGACACGAGGGAGAGGGCAGGGCGCCTGCGGGGATCTTGCGGTGGGGGCGACGCCCCCGAGGTGATCTATTCCCTGGGCGTCAACGACGGCGAGGTGTGGTCTGTCGAGGTGGAGGGCGACTTCGCACAGGCGATCTACCTCCTCGATCCGGCAGGGCGAGAGGTCGATTGCATCATCGGGGGCAGAGCGCGCTTCGGAGGAGAGGGGTTTGCGGGGGGCAACCACCTGCTCGTGGTGGATGGCTTCGGCGGGGCCGACGCGGCGGGGGCCATCGAGGTCACCATCCAGTCAACCCAGGCTTGCTCGACCAGCTTCTTGACCCAAAGGGCGCTCCCCGTCGGAGATGAGCCCAGATCGGTGGCGCTCGGCGACGTCAACGGGGACGGCTTGCTCGACATCGTCGCCGCGAACGTCCTCGGCGACGATGTGAGCGTGCTGTCGGGTCGTGGAGGCGGAGAATTCGAGCCTCAACGCGCCTTCGACGTCGGAGACGGGCCCTTTGACCTGGCCCTGGGCGACGTCAACGGCGATGGCCTGCCCGACATCATCACCGCAAACTCCGCAAGCGACAACGTCAGCGTCCTCCTGGGCGACGGAGATGGCTCGTTCGATCCTCAGCGCAACTTCGAGGCCGGGGACGGGCCCCTCGCGCTGGCCCTGGGCGACGTCAACGGCGATGGATTGGCCGACATCACCACCGCAAACAACGACGGCGACAACGTCAGCGTGCTGCTGGGCCGCAGCGGGGGCGACTTCGGGCCTCAACGCGCCTTTGTTGTCGGAGATGGGCCCTTTGATGTGGCCCTGGGCGACGTCAACGGCGACGGCGTGGCCGACATCATCACCGCGAACATCGACGGCGGTAACGTCAGCGTGCTTCTGGGCGACGGAGATGGCGGCTTTGAACCTCATTACACCCTCAACGTGAGGTTCGGGCCCAGCGAGGTGACCTTGGGAGACGTCAACGGCGATGGCCTGCCCGACATCATCACCGCGAACTTCAGCGACGATGTGAGCGTGTTGTTGGGAATGGGAGGGGGCGAATTCGAAGCTCAACGCGTCTTCGACGTCGGGCGTCGCCCTCGATCGGTGGCCCTCGATGACGTCAACGGCGACGGTCTGCTCGACATCCTCACCGCCAATGAGGTCAGCAACGACGTCAGCGTCCTGCTGGGCCGCGGGGCGGGGAACTTTGAGCCGCTGCAAGGCACCCTCAGGGTCGGGGACAGGCCCTTTTCGATGGCCCTGGGCGATGTGAACGGCGACGGCCTGCTCGACATCACCACCGCGAACCTCAACAGCGACGACGTGAGCGTGCTGCTGGGCACCGGAGATGGCTTCTTCGGGCCGCACCGCGCCTTCAACGCCGAAGGCGGAAGGGCCAGAAAGGTGACCCTGGGCGACGTCAACGACGACGGCCTGCTCGACATCGTCACCGCAAACGCCAACATCGACAACGTCAGCGTGCTGCTGGGCCGCGCAGGGGGAGCCTTCGAGCCCCAGCGCACCTACGAGGCCGGAGACGAGCCCTTTTCGGTGGCCCTGGGCGACGTCAACGGCGATGGCCTGCTCGACATCATCACCGCAAACAACATCGGCGACGACGTGAGCGTGCTGCCGGGCGACGGGAGCGGCGGCTTCGGGCCCCAACGCGCCTTTGTTGTCGGAGATGGGCCCTTTGATGTGGCTCTGGGCGACGTCAACGGCGACGGCTTCCCCGACATCATCACCGCAGACGGCGACGGCGACGGCATGAGCGTGCTGCTGAGCCTGGGAGGGGGCGACTTCGAGCCCCGACGCGACTTCGACGTCGGCGACCAGCCCCGTTCGGCCACCTTGGGCGACGTCAACGGCGATGGCCTGCTGGACATCCTCACCGCGAACTTCCGCAGCAACACCGTGAGCGTGCTGCTGGGCCTCGGGGGAGGCGACTTCGAGCCGCAGCGCACCTTCGCCGTCGGGACCTTTCCCAATTCGGTGGCCCTGGGCGACGTGGATGGCGATGGCCTGCCTGACCTCATCATCTCGAACGGCAACAGCGGCAATGTGAGCGTGCTGCTGGGCAACGGGGATGGCAGCTTCGCGCCTCAGCGCACCTTTGGCGCTGGCCTCGGGCCCATCGCGGGGGCGCTGGGAGACGTCGACAGGGACGGCCTGCTCGACATCATCACCGCCACCACCGGCGGCGACGACGTCGGCGTGCTGCTGGGCAACGGGGATGGCACCTTCGAGCCTCGGCGCGCCTTCAAGGTCGGGGACTTTCCGCTCTCGATGGCCCTGGGTGATGTCAATAGGGACGGTTTCACCGATATTCTCACTACAAACAGCGATGTGGGCGTCAGCGTGTTGTTGACCAGATCGCGCTTCTCCGTCGACCGCGACGCGACGCGCCTCGCGCAATCGACCGCCCCCCCATGCCCCCCGACGGCGATCCTCCTGGAGACGCCGGGTGCCTTCCTGGCGCGACCCGGAGCGCTCTGCAGCGTCGCTCGGCTCGACCTCGACCTCTCCTTCGACTCCGACGCTCGCGGAGCCCTCGCGCTGACCTCTCCTCTCGGGGTCGAGGTCCGGCTCGGCTCGCTGCCCGACCTCGATCGGCCCCCCGGCCTGGCTCGCCCCGAGATCGTCGCGCCGCTGGCTCGATTCGAGACGCACCCGCTGGGCGGTCGCTGGGCGCTGGAGGCCGAGGGGGTGCGGGTGGACTCAGCCCGGATGGTGGTCAACACCTTCCCCGACGACCCCTTCGCCCCCGACACGCTGGCCGACGCTTGCACGCCCGATCTGGATCAGCCCGCCGAGCCCGACTTCGTCTGCCGGCTTGAAGGGGGCGCGATCGAGGGCGCGCTGCTCGAGGACGCCCAGGACGAGGACGTCTTTCTGCTCCAGGGCGACTTCGGCGGGGCCTTCATCCAGGGTCAGACCCTCACCCTCACCATCGAGGTCGATCGCGACGACGTGGAGATCGAGGCGCAGCTGAGGGCGTTTGGGGCAAGGGGGCCGCTGGCGGTGGCCGAGGCCATCGGCTCGGGGCTGTGGTCGCTCTCCTTCACCGTCCGGCCCGAATTCTCCAGGCGTTACTTCGCCCTTCATGTCCGCGGCCAGGGCTCCCGGGCGGCGCGCTACGACCTCAGCCTCTCCACGGCAATAAACGACTGATACCCAATCACAGACGTAGGGCTTGCTTTGTGGGCGAGGACAGGGGGATGGCCTGGGCCTGAGCCAGGCTGGTGCACCGCACCGCCGAGTGATGGCAAAGGCTCAGGGCGCCGCCTGGAGCGCCCACAAAGTGAGTCTCTCGGCTGTGGTTTGGTATGAGCCGCCCCTCAGCGGCGGCGATAGATGAACAGTGCGTTGGCCTCGTAGCCCGTGACCACCAGCTCGGCCTGCCCGTCCCCGTCCAGGTCTGCCACGATCTGCCCGCCGGCCTGCGCCAACCCCATCTGAAGCACATGGGTGACGAAGTCGCCGGGCTGGCGCTGCTCAAGCCACAGCACCCTGGGGTCTCCATCGCCGGACACCAGCAGGTCCACGTCTCCATCGCCGTCGATGTCGCCGTGGCCGAAGATCCCTGGGGCGGCCTGGGGCGCGAAGATGCTCCCCGGAGCCGAAACGATCCCCTCCGAGATCAGCCGATGGCTCCACGGCTGACGGGGATCCTGAGGTGAATCAAGGAGATAGATCCCGGACTCCCAGGGGTCGGGCGGTGTCTTGCGGGTGTTGGAGTGGTTGCTCCCCACCGCGCGCGTGACCCCATCGCCGAGCAGGTTCGGGACAAAGTCCAGCATGATCGACGGGCCAAGATCGTCGGCGATGACGTGGCGCTGCCACACTCCGGCCGGGTTGTCCGGACCGGGCTCCTCCAGGCGCTCGAACCACGCGAACGAGCCGCCGGGGTGGAAGAACTCGGCGCTGGCCACATCCAGATCCCCGTCGTTGTCCATGTCGCGCACCGTGGGGATGCTCCCCAGCCCGGCCCCGATGACCCGTGGGGTGGGCTCGAAGCGCTCGGCGCCGAGCGTGCCCTTGAACCACTGGGCCTCGGCCCGGTCCACCTGCCCGGTGAAGGGCGCAGCCTTCGTCTCTCCGACGGTCACCAGATCTTTGATCCCGTCTCCATCGATGTCCACCAGCTCGGCGTGGTGATAGAAGAGCTCCTGGCCAGGGGCGAGGATGTCGTGACGGATCCAGCGCGGACCGTCCTGCTCGTACCATGACAAGCCGCCGCATGGACGCCCGAAGGGCACCACCGTGCAGACCAGGAAGCCCGAGGGCACGATCACATCGATGTCGGCGTCCCCATCAAGGTCGGCCACCGTGACGGCGTTGGGGAACTTCACCGCCTGGGTGACCCCCACGATCTCGACCTCGGTCCAGCTCTCCAGCGAGTCACCCTGGAAGTAGGCCGTCACGGTCCCGTTGGGGATCTCCAGGCCCAGCCTGCCGAAGGCCGACAGCACCAGGTCCAGCTTCCCATCCCGGTTGAGGTCGACGACCTGGACAAAGGCCGCGCCACCGGCCTGCCCATCGACCACGAGCTGCTCGAAGGTCGGCGTCACCGGATCGGGCGAGGCGTCGGGCTCGTCCATCCCTCCATCGGGCACCCCTGCATCCCCGTCTTCCATCCCACCATCGGGGAGATCGTTGTTGGGGTTGTTGTTGGGGTCGTTGTTGGGATCGTTATTGGGATCGTTGTTGGGCGTGTTGTTGGGATCGTTGTTGGGGGCAGGGCAGTCCTGCGCGCAGCTGGCCTCCTCGCCCGCATCACAGACGCCGTCACCGCACTCCGGCCCTGGGTCGTTGTTGGGGTCGTTGTTGGGCGTGTTGTTGGGGTTGTTGTTGGGGTCATTGTTGGGCGCGTTGTTGACCGCCTCTCCGGGAGTGGAGTCATCGCCACAGGCCACAAGCACCAGCACACACAGCAGCCCACCGAACTTGCGCATTGGACTCTTCACGGGACGCCTCCAAAGTTGAAAGTGCAACCTGCTACTTCACTCAGGAGGGGTATTTATCCAAGCCCTGGGCGCATGTCAACCACACCACCGCCAGACCATCGCATCGCGCCAGCGAGATCACCGGAGGCCCCGGCATAGACCCAGGGAAGGTGTCAGGGTTGCGGAGTTGGGGAAGTGGCGGCGCTCAGGGCGCGGCGTCAAGGAGCGGCGAGTCACCCAAGGGAGGCAGGGAGGTGGGGAGCGATCCCCGCCTCGACCTCTTCCTGGAGGATGGTCTCCAGGGTGGAGACCAGCAGCTTGCGGCGCAGCAGGACCACCAGCCGCTCGCTGATCTCGACCGCGGCGCCGGTCAAGACGTCGGCGTTTTGTCCGGCGCGCGGGATGACGCCCATGCGGAACATCTGAATCTCGAGGCGAACCAGGTGCCGGATGGCCTCGACGTAGGACGCCAGGATGCTTGGGGGGAGCATCTCGGGGGTCAGGCCCTCGCGACGAGCCTTGATCAGCGTTCGGATCAGGGCCAGGTCCTCGCCCTGGAAGAACTCCTGGGCCTCGATGTCCACGGGGTTGATCAAGCCAATCCGGCGCAGCCACTCCAGGTCGCGGGCGTCGATCTCGCCGTCGAGCAGATCCTCGCGGCTGACGGGCGGCCCCGACTCCAGGCGCCGGATCGCCTCGGCCACCGAGGCGACCATCCGGTCCGGCCCTCGCTCGACCTGCTCGACACCATCAAGGATCTCCTTGATGACCTTCAGCGGGAGAAAACGGGTCCGCTGAAGCTCCTTGATGGCCCCCACGCGGGTCACCAGCGAGGGGTCGTACCAGGCCATGTTGCGGCTGGTGCGCAGGGCTGGCTCCGGCAAGAGCTCCTCGCGGATGTAGTGCTTGATGGTCGGCACCGAGACGCCGCTGCGCCTTGCCAGCTCGCTGATCTTGATCAGACCATCCTTTGACCGGGTCTTGTTTGCCATCGCCTTCCAGCAGTAAGTGACACCTTCGACTCTGCGACACAGAGGAACACCCGCCGCCCCGCCTGTCAACCCGAGGGCCTCACCCCAAGGTCACAGAGTCGGTCAGGATCGCCCCATCCGGGATCGAGTCAGCCCCCTCGATGAACGCCTCGCCCTGGACGGTGACGTGGGCGCCGACGTGGACGTCGCTCCGGTCGGTGAGGACAGCGCAGTCTGGGGCAGCGCGCCCACAGCAAGGAGGGCACCCACGCCACATCCTCCCTCCCCAGACCTGGACGTCCACACACTCGGCCCACGATTCGAAAACCACGGGTTGACACGTCGGCCCGGCTGGTCTATCAATCCATCAAACCAAAGTAGAAGGTTCAACCTTCTACTTCACTCAAGGTGGAATCCCCATGAACAACCAGCCCCTTTTAGTGTCGTTGATGCTGGCGGTGGCCCTGACTCTCCTGGCTTGTGGAGACTCCACCGATGCAGAGGGTGTCGATACGCCCAACAACGCGGCCAACAACAGCCCGAACAACGACCCCAACAACGACCCGAACAACACGCCCAACAACACGCCCAACAACACACCCAACAACGACCCCAACAACGAGCCTGGGCCGGAGTGCGGCGATGGCGTCTGTGATACGGGCGAAGAGGCCAGCTGCGCGCAGGACTGCCCTGCCCCCAACAACGACCCGAACAACACGCCCAACAACGACACGCCGACTTGCGGCGACGGGCTCTGCGACGAGGGAGAGTCCGCCGTCGAGTGCCCCGAGGACTGCGACGACGGCCAGCCCAACAACGACCCTGCGGGCCCAGGGCTCGACACGTTGACCCAGGAAGTGGCCGAGGCGCTGTGCGAGGGACTCTATCGTTGCTGCAGCGACGGCGATATCTCGACCTACTTCCTGCCCCACATCAACCACCCGCGTCTGGAGGATTTGGAGGTGAACCTGCCTCCGACCGACGTGACCAGCTGCGCGACGGAGCTTCGCCAGGTCCTGGACGTGGTCCCCTTCGGCCCCTGGGTCGAGGCCGCTCGCCAGGGTCTGGCGACCTTCAACCCGACCGAGGCCGCGGCCTGCCTCAACGAGCTCAAGGACGCGGCTTGCGGCGAGGAGGTCGGGCGCGCCCTGACGGACTCCAATTGTTGGGGCTTCGGTGCTCCCTTTGGGCCTGGAGAGGGCCGCCGGATGTTCACGCGCACCAGTCAGCAAGGTGCGGCCTGCGTCACGCTCAGCGACGGCGTGGGGGGAGCGTTCTTCGGCTCTTGCGACCCGGTGACCTCGTTCTGTTGCGTCCCCTCGGACAGGGGCTGTGCGGTCCGGCCTCCGCTGTCCGAAGGAACCTGCCAGCCCGCCGCCCAGCAGGGTGAAGCCTGCACCCTGGTTCCCGTGCGGGTCTGCGCCACGAACCTGGACTGCAGCAGCGAAGGCCGCTGCACCACGCCCGGCACCGCATCTCTTGGGGTCGGGGACACCTGCGCCGAGGGCTTCGAGTTGACAGGGGAGTGCCAGGACAGCTACTGCGATCTCCTGGGCACCAACCTCTGTGAGCCGCTCAAGGCCAACGGGAGCGATTGCACCGCAGGCTATGAGTGTCAGAGCGATATCTGCACCGACGGGATCTGCGCCGACTTGACCTTCTGCACGGGCCGCTGAGCCCTGCGCGCCCGACCTCGAAGCCAGGGACACCGACCACCTCGCGCGGCCATGAAGGGAATCAGGATCATGCCCATCCAACCGCGCCTCGCCCTGTCATACGGAACCACGTTTGGACCACTTTCATCTTGGGTGGCCCAACATGGAAGTGGCTTGAGCGTGGTTCCGTATCATCGCTGCCGATGACCCTCAGCAGCCGCCCGCGGTTGGCGCAAGCACCTGAATTGATTAGAGGTTCATGAGCTTGGAGATGATCTCCTTCATGACCTCGTTGGAGCCGCCGCCGATGGCCATCAGGCGCGAGTCGCGCCAGACGCGGGAGATGCGCATCTCGTCCATGTAGCCCATGCCGCCGTGGAGCTGGAGGCAGCGGTCGGCGACGCTCATGGCGATCTGGGCGACCATGAGCTTGGCCATGCTGATCTCCCGCTGGCAGGGGATGCCGCGGCCGAAGAGGTCGGCGGCGTGGTAGGTCAGGCGGCGGCAGGCCTCAAGCTCGGTCTCCATGTCGACGATGTGGTGCCGGGTGACCTGGAAGCCGGTCAGGGGCTTGTCGAAGGCCCGCCGCTCCTGGCAGTAGCGGACGGTGTCGTAGAGGGTCATCTGGGCGCCGGCGGTGGCCGAGGCGGCCGCCACGAGCCGCTCCCCCTGGAAGTTCTGCATGATGTAGTAGAAGCCCGCGCCCTCGTGGCCGAGCAGGCAGCGGGCCGGGATGCGGCAGTCCTCGAAGAAGAGCTCGGTGGTGTCCGAGACGTGGTTGCCGATCTTGTCCAGCTTGCGGCTGACGTGGAAGCCCGGCGTGTCCGTCGGGAACAGGAAGAGGCTGATGCCCCCGTAGCGATCCTCGCCCGTGCGCGCCGCCAGGGTGATGAAGTCCGCCCGGGCGCCGTTGGTGATGAAGAGCTTCGAGCCGTTGATGATGTAATCGTCGCCGTCCCTGCGGGCCGTCGTCCTGATACCCGCCACGTCCGACCCGGCGCCGGGCTCCGTGACCCCCAGCGCGGCGATCTTCTCGCCCTTGATCACCGGCACCAGGAACTCCTGCTTCTGGGCGTCGGTGCCGATGTCGTTGATGATCGGGGTGGCCATGTCGGTCTGGACCAGCAGCGCCATCGTCAGGCCCGCCATGTGGCAGCGCGGCAGCTCCTCGCAGTAGACCATCGTGTGCCAGATGTCGCCCCCCGAGCCCCCCAGCGCCTCCGGGTAGCGCACCCCGAGGAAGCCCATCTTGCCCATCTCCCTGAACACCTCGTTGGGGAAGTCCTTGGCCTTCTCCCACTCGTCAGCGTGAGGCTGGAGGTTGGCCACGACCCACTTGCGCAGCTGATCGCGGAAGATGTGGTGCTCCTCGGTGAAGAAGGGGGTGTTCTTGATGTGATAGGACATATCCAGCATCGCGGCTCTCCCGGGCTCGAAACCTCATGTAAGTGAACGCTCACTTGTGGCCTGAGTGTAGAGGCCTCAGAGCGGCGACGCAAGCCTTACTTTGTGGCCAGCGCGGGCCCGCGGGCCTATTGCGGCGCGGCCTCGGAGCGGGGATCGGCGGGGAGGCGCCGCTTCCAGCGCGGCCATGAGTCCGGAGCGCAAGGCGGGCGCTGACAAAGGCGAGCGGTGCTGGTAGGGTGGTCGGAGTCGGTCGTGAGTTGGAGAGGTGGGGGGCTCGTGGTCTCCCTGGGATGGATGAGGCGGTTGGGATGGGCTGGACGATCATCGACATCGAGAAGTTGAGGGAGATCGACATCTTCGCCCAGCTCTCGGACAGGGCGCTGGAGAAGATCGCGGCGATCACCTACACGCGCGAGTACAGGCGGGCGACCAAGATCTTCTCCGAGGGCGATGAAGGCCGCATGATGTTCCTGATCGCCAAGGGGGAGGTGCGGATCTCCAAGTCCATCCCGGGGATGGGGGAGGAGGCGCTGGCGATCCTGAAGGAGGGCAATTACTTCGGGGAGATGGCGCTGCTCGACGATCGGGAGGCCCGATCGGCGGACGCGTGGGCGGGCAAGAGCTGCACGCTCAACGTCATCGACAAGGCCGACCTGCGCAAGCTGATGGAGAGCGACAAGGATCTGGGGATGGAGCTCCTGTGGTCCTTCGTCGGGACGCTCTCTGAGCGCCTGCGCAGCGCCAACAGCAAGGTCACGTTCCTGGCGGCCGCCGGCAAGTTCTGAGGGCGCCGGTCGAGCCACGCCTCGCCTCTCGAATCACAAGCCTCGCCTCTTGAACCACAAGCGCCTGCGAGCGCGTCATGGGAAGCCCGGGGGAACCGCGACGCCGCCGTTGACGGTCCAGAGGGCCGTGCCGCGTCGACCGACCGCGAGGCCAGATCGGTCGTCGGGGGCGATGTGGATGTCCGTAAGCGGGAAGGTGAACTCGCCCTTGGAGGTGGCCCGGTCGAAGGTCCAGTCCTGGCCGGCGTTGGAGGTGGTCAGGATCCAGCCACCCTCGTCCAGGAGCCAGCCGCGGTTGGCGTTGTTGGGGAAGGCGACCTTGACGAAATCGACGTCCTGATTGTCGGTGTCGGGCAGGCGAGGGAGGACGATGCGGGTGGCCTGCCCGTCGACGAGGCGAAAGAGGGTGGCGTTGTCTCCGGCGATCCAGACGACGGACTCGCCGTTGGGGACGGCCAGGGCGCGGACGGTGGAGTTGCGGGGGATCTCGGTGGCCCTCCAGGTGCGGTTGGTGCCGATGCCGGTGCCGACGTAGATGACCGAGGTGGTGCTTCGCTGGGTGGCCAGGGCGACGATGGGGATGCGGGGGTGGACGGCCACGGCGGTGACCTCGATGTCGGTGGTCGTGGTGCGCTCCAGGTCGGAGAAGGGGATTTCGGTGAGGCGAGGAGGGATGTTGGTGATTTCGAAGAGTATGGGGCCGTTGGCGTTGTTGCCGGCGGCGAAGCCCACCGAGCCGCCGCCGTTGAGATCCAGGGCGACGATGTTGGCGCTGCGGTCGAGGGTGGTGGACAGCAGGTTCCAGGTCAGGCCGCCGTCGCGCGAGAACTGGACGAGGCGGTTGCTGCCGACGACGACGATGAAGCTGCCGTCGAGGTTGGATCGGATGGCGTTGAGGGTGCTGGGCTGGGTGATCTCGCCGACGTCGATCTGCGACAGGAGCGAGAGCTTGTCGGGGGTCAGAGTGCTGGCAAAGACCTTGCCCTGAGCGGAGATGGCCCGGATGCTGCGCAGGCCGTCGAAGGCGACGACCCCGACGAGGTCATCCGGGAAGTTGCCCGTCAGCGGCTCGAAGATGCGCCGGGGGCCTTCCGGGCGCCAGAGCTGGCGCTGCCCTTTGGAGCTCATCAAGAGGAAGGGGGTGCCTGGGGCGAAGGGCAGGGGAGAGGCGCCGACCCAGGACTCCTCTTCGGCCGCAGGGGGCAGGGTGTTGCGCTCCCAGCGCAGGCCGCCGTTGGCGGTGGTCCAGACGACGCCCTGGGCGCTGAGGATGACGCCGAGCTGGCCGGAGGGGTCAAAGCGGATGCGGAGGATCTCCATGTCTGGCCCAAGCCCCAGGAGCGGGAGGGGGGAGGCGGTGAGCCAGCCGTCGCGGGTCTCCAGGACGAGGCCGCGGGCGCCGAAGTAGCCGCGGTCGAAGTCGATCATCTCCAGCGCGAAGCCATCCTGCACGCCCCCGGAGGGCAGGCTCACGCTCTGGGCGCGCCAGCTCTCCCCGTCGTCGTCGCTGAGCAGGACGGCGGCCTGCTGGCCGTTGTCTCCGAAGATGAAGGCGCGCGCCTGGCCGTTGTCCAGCTCCACATAATCCGAGCCGCTCCAGGTGCTCATCTCGACGGGCGTGGTCTGGCGCGCCCAGGTGACCCCGAAGTCGTCCGAGGCGAAGATCCGGTTGTTGCGCCCGTTGATGACCATCCTCCCATTGCGCAGGATCATCGCGCCGCTCATGAAGAAGGCCTCCGAATCAGGGATGGGGCGAGAGGCCCAGGTGAGCCCGCCGTTGCGCGAGACGTGGGTCGAGGCGCCAAAGCCGGCGATGAGCGCCGTCCGATCCAGCGGCCCGTCCTCATGGCGGATGTCGAAGGCGATGTGGCTCGACAGGGTCGGGATCCGACCCGGGATCAAGGTCCGCCCGCCTTCGGTCAGGTGGGCCGAGTAGCCGAAGCCGATCAGCAGCGAGTCGTCGTTGCTCCGCGCGCGCGCGTCGACCTGGAAGGACCCCGGCGAGCGGTTGTACCAGCCGGCCGGCGCGAAGGCGAAGACCGAAGGCTCGCCCGCTGGCCCCAGCAGCCCCGCGTGGCTGAGCACCTGGAGCTCAAAGATCACCTCCCCCTCGCCGTCGATCGGCCCCACGACGGCGTCGGTGCGGTCGCCGGGGATGGATCGCTCGACCAGCTCGCCGCTGACGGGCTGGGTCCAGGTGACCACGTAGGCCAGCGCGTCCTCGACCGGCTCCCAGCTCAACTGCACGGCGTGGTTGGCGACCTGGAGCTCTTTGATGGAGATGGGCTCCGGGATCTTGGACTCGCAGCCGTCGCCGACATCGGCGTTGACGTCCACGAAGCCCTGCTCGCAGTTGAGGATGGTGCAGACCTCATCCTTGCACGCCCAGATCGCATTGCCGCCCTGGCACGCGGTCGCGCAGTCGCCGCAGGTCGCCAGGTCCGACGCCCTGGCCTCGCACCCGTCCAGCTTCAGCTCCTCGTTGCAGTCCAGGAAGCCGTCGGAGCAGCCCGAGGGCTCGCACACGTCGTCGACGCAAGTCCCCACCGTCTCGGGCTGGCTCGGATCGCACTCGCCCGCGCCCTCGCAAGCGGCGTCGGGCTCGCCCTCGGGCTGCCCTTCGGGTTGCCCTTCAGGCTGCCCTTCAGGCTGCCCTTCGGGCTCGCCCTCGGGGCCGGGCTCCTGAAGCTCGACGCTGTCGGCGTCGAAGGTCGTCAAGCAGCCCGTCAGGGGGGAGGTCAGGAGCAGCAGCGCGGCTGCGTATCGAATCGAGGTTGTCATCGCCCACTCAAGCTGTCGTCCGTCGATCTGAACCTTCCCGTCGGAGACGAGAGGCCCCGACGAGGGCCGATTATCCACGACGAGGTCTTGATCGCCATCATTTGAGCATGTCCCCGCCCCGTCTTCAAGCGCGCCGACGCCGACGCTCTGGCCCCGCGACCCCGGCTGTGGCCGCCGGGGCCTCCTGCGCGACCTGCTGCCGAGTCGCGGCTTGAAGCCCCCAGAGGCCTGCGATATAGTCGTGGGTTGAGGCCAGCGCGTGTTGGCGGGGATTCTGGCGTCCTCGCCGTGTCGAGCGATGGATGGCGCTGGCGATGTCGGAAGTGACCTGGATGTTGTGGAGATCCTTCATGATTCAAAAATTTTTTGGCAGCATTGGGCTCGTGGCTTTGGGCGCGCTGGCGCTCTGCTTGTCGGGGTGCAGCGAGCCGGCCGCGGGGGGCTGTGAGGACGACTCGGCGTGCGAGCGGGGCTCGATCTGCCAGAACTCGATCTGCAACTCGGTGCCTTGCGTGGGGCCGGACGAGTGCCCGGGCGAGCTCCGGACCTGCATCGGGACCGGGACCTGCAGCGCCATCGAGTGCCTTGAGGACGAGGACTGCCGCCGGGTCGGCCTGGGCAACCGGTGCGTGAACAGGGCCTGCTTCGACGCCTGCTCGTCGCGCGACGACTGCGCGCTGGGCCAGATCTGCAGCAGCGAGACGGGCAAGTGCGCCGATCCGACAGGGCTGTGCGAGAACGACGACGAGTGCCTCGCCGGCAAGGTTTGCGACACGGACATCGGCCGCTGCGTGGACGGCGAGCCGGAGCCCGAGGGCGAGCCGGAGGGAGAGCCCGAGGGAGAGCCCGAGGGCGAGCCGGAGCCGGAGGCCACCCGCGGCATCTGCCAGCCCTGCGTCAACTCGGCCGAGTGCGGCGGGCCGGGCGACGAGTGCACGATCATCGGCAACAACGGCGAGTCCTTCTGCACGACGGCCTGCGACACCGACGGGGACTGCACCGCGGGCTTCGAGTGCGATCAGGCCATCCCGGGCGTCTCGCCCAAGCAGTGCCTGCCGGTGCTCAACCGCTGCGAGGGCTGCCTGCGGGCCGACCAGGCCTGCCCGCAGGGGCAGGTCTGCGATCTGAACTCGCTGTCGTGCTCGGCCCCCAAGGGCAACTGCCAGCCCTGTACCGGGGACGAGGAGTGCGTCGAGGGCGGGGCCTGCTACGCCGAAGGCAACGTCCAGGTCTGCGGCGAGCCCTGCCAGGGCGTGGGCTCCTGTGGGCCGGGCTTTGACTGCGTCAACCGCCTGGGCACCAACATCTGCGTGACCAACGACCAGTGCGGCCTGACCGGCGACTGCAACATGCCGCCGACCTGCATGGGCGACACCCCCGTGCTCAACATGGAGTTCTGCACCTGCGTCGAGTGCGACAGCAACGACGACTGCCCCACGATGCAGGTCTGCGGCAGCAACTTCCGCTGCCTCAACGCCACGGTCACCTGCGACAACGGCGCCGACTGTCAGGCCCCCTCGCCCTTCTGCCTCGGCGGATACTGCGTCGGCTGCGTCAGCGACGTCGACTGCACCAACAACCCCAACGGCGATCACTGCTTCGCGGGGGTCTGCGAGCCCTGCGAGTGCGCCCAGGGCCAGCGCTGCGACGCGCGCGGCAACTGCGTCGACGCCACGGGCTGTCAGGCCGACTCGGACTGCGTCGCGGGGCAGACCCAGGGGCGCTGCTTCATGGGCGCCTGCTACACGCCCGGCGGCTGTGGCCCCTCGGACATGGCCTTCAACTCCGTCTGCCCGCCCGGCATGACCTGCTCGCCGGTCGCCAACGGCATCTTCAACTCCTGCACGACCTGCGTGACCGACGCCGATTGCCGACCCGGCGAGTTCTGTGAGTCGGATCTGCTGGGCGACCCCGCCACCAAGCTCTGCTCGGGCATCAACTTGCCCTGACCTGGCGCTCCGAGCGTGAAAGATCGAGGTGCGATGAGCCCAAGACCCTCACCTGGCCCTGTCGGCAGCCCCGCGATCGAGCTCCTCGACGTGCTGGCGCAGGGCGCGATCTTCTCGGCGCTGCCTCAAGCCGATCTCGCGACGCTGCTGGCGGCCTCCACCCTTGAGCGCCTGCCGCCCGAGTCGCCCATGCTGCCCGGCCTGGAGCCCGACGGCGCGCGGGTGGCCCCCATCCCCTACGTCCTGATCGTCGAGGGGATGGCCAAGGTCAGCGGCGTGATCCAGGGCGTCGAGAAGGTGCTCAACACCGTCGATCGCGGCGAGATCTTCAACCACTACGCCTACAGCGACGAGGAGCGGCTGGAGATCGGGCTGACGGCCATGAGCCCGGTCGAGGCGCTGATGATCCCGATCAGCAAGGCCGATCAGCTCATGGACCGCCACCCGGCCTTCAAGCAGGCCTTCGAGGCCAGCCAGGCCCTCGGCCAGGCCAGGCGAGAGCGCTGGTTCATTGACCCCCGCAAGGCCCGGATGGCCAGCTTCGTCGTCGAGGAGCGCCTGCTGCCGACCAACCGGGTCAAGGTGCTGCGCCACGACCTCTGCGTCGAGTGCGACGCCTGCTATGAGGCCTGCGCCGACCGCCACGGGGTCAGCCGCCTGTGGCCCTCCGAGGTCCGCCTCGGGGTCATACAGATTCCTTACAATTGCCATAACTGCCATTATCCAACCTGTGAGCCTGCCTGCCGCTTCGACGTGCTGCGCTACGATGAGGACGAGCCGGAGCTGCGGGTGAGCCACGACTGCGTGGGTTGCCAGCAGTGCGCCAGGGCCTGCTCCTACGGGGCGATTACGATGGTGCCCTTTGACGCCATCGATCCGTCCTACATGTCGCAGCGCTCCGATGACGCGCGCGGCGGGCGGATGTACTCGGTCAAGTGCGACAACTGCGCCGGGTACGGGGATCTGGCCTGCATCTCGGCCTGCCCGACGGGGGCGCTCTTCCAGGTCGACGGGGCGGCGCTGCTGGATCTGCTCGAAGGGCTCGACGAGAAGGGGACCCGGGCCCGGGTGCTCGACCGGCTCAACCCGGAGCCCTTGCCGCTCTACAAGTCCCTGTCGTGGACGCTCTTCATCTTCACCACGATCGCGGCCAGCTGGGAGGTCATCGGCCGCTACCTCGTGCCCGAGTACACGGCGATGGCGCTCTTTGAGATGATCGACCCGGTGTACGTGCGCCAGACCGAGTTCCTGTACAGGTATCGGGCCGGCGAGGATCTGAGCATGCTCTACGGCTACCTGGCGGCGGGGCTGGCCGTGGGGGGGCAGCTCTACCGGGTGCGCAAGTGGATGGGGCGCTTCGGCGGCGACCTGCGGGTCTGGCTGCAGTGGCACATCATCACGTCGATGCTGGGGGTGATGTTCGCCTTCTGGCACCTGGCCCTGAACTTCTTCAACCTGCCTGGGATCGCGTGGTGGGCGTTCTGCGTCGTGATCGTGTCGGGCATGGTGGGGACCTGGCTGCACACCTTCGTGCCCCTTGGGCAGGCGGGCAAGGAATTGGCGCTGGAGCACCTGCAGGCGCGGCTGGCGACCTTGAACAAGGACATCGACGCCTTCCACGCCTCTCGGGGCAAGGCGAAGCTGGCGGTCTCGTCCAAGCCCTCCGGGGCGACCAAGCTGACGCGGCTCCAGGATCTGAAGATGCTCGCCGGGGGCGACAGCGAGTTCCTGACGGGGGTCTTCAAGCTCGTGATGGCGGATCTGGCCTCGCTCAAGGACCGGGATCAGGTGCAGCGCGCGGCCTTCAGGCGAGCGGGCGTGACGGGGGACAAGAAGCGGCAGATGGAGAAGCTGCTCAGCCAGCGGACCCGGATCGAGGGCGGCATCGCGCTCTACGAGAAGATCCGCGGCTACAGCCGCCAGTGGCTCTCGGTTCACAGGGCGGCCTCCTACATCTTCTTCGTCGCCCTGTCCTTGCACGTGGCCTTCGAACTGATCTGGTAGTTCGGGGGCGTCGGCGGCCCAGCGCGCCTTGTTGTCAGCCCGCCGGAACCTCTGGTAGAGTGACGGCGTGGATCCACCCCCGATGGATGGCATGCCGAAGACCTCTTCTAGAATGGGCTTCCTTGCGCTCGCAGCCTTCGTTGTGGTGGGCGCGGCCCTGCTCCTGGCGCCTTCGCCGGCCAGGGCCGATCAGCCTCCGCTGACGCAGTCGCACGCCCGCTTCGACAACGAGGCCGGGTGCGTCAAGTGCCACGACCCCAACGACAACTCCATCGTCCAGAGCAGCAAGTGCCTCTCCTGCCACAAGGGCATCGCGAGCCGGCTGCGCTCTGGCAAGGGCTTTCACGCCAAGGTCGGCGCCGGGGCCTGCCAGTCCTGCCACCGGGATCACCGGGGCGTGGGGGCCAGCATCATCCCGCTCAACCCGGCCACCTTCGACCACAACCTGACCGGCTGGCCGCTGCAGGGGCCTCACGCGGAGGTGCGCTGCGAGAAGTGCCACACGGGCACTCGCCCCGGAGGCCGCGTTCGGACCTACCTGTCGGCCAGCGCCGTGTGCGGCTCCTGCCACGCCGACGTGCACGGCTTCTCGCGCAGCTCGCTCAAGCAGTGCGACAAGTGCCACAACGTCTTTGGCTGGGGGCGGCTCAACGCCAACTCGTCCTTCAACCACAACGCCGACACGAAGTACAAGCTCGACGGCGGCCACGCCAAGGTCAAGTGCAGCGAGTGCCACAAGAGCGGCGGGCGCTTCTCCCCCTTGCCCTTTGGCGACTGCAAGAACTGCCACGAGGACGAGCACCGCGGGCTCTTCGCCCGCTGGCAATGCAGCGGCTGTCACAGCACCAAGGACTTCAAGACCATCGGCTTTGCGCACGACGTCAAGCGCTTCCAGCTCTCGGGCAAGCACCGCGGGGTGACCTGCAACAAGTGCCACGTCAACCGCAACTGGCAGCCCCCCTGGAAGCCGGCCAGCAACAGCTGCAACAACTGCCACGCCAAGGACAACAGCCACGGCAACCAGTTCGAAGGCAAGCTGTGCAACAGCTGCCACTCGCCCTCGGGCTGGCGAGGGGTCAAGTTCAACCACACGACCCAGAGCCGCTTCCGCCTCGTCGGCAAGCACAACGAGGTAGCCTGCGACAAGTGCCACAAGGGCGGCCTCTACCGCCCCATCGCCACCGAGTGCAAGAACTGTCATGAGGCCGACAGCCCCCACGCCGGCCAGCCCAACATCCGCGAGAAGGCCTGCGACGACTGCCACAGCCCCAAGGACTGGCTCAAGGTCCGCTTCGACCACTCGGTGACGCGCTTCGCGCTGCTGGGCGCCCACAAGGAGACCGACTGCGACAAGTGCCACCCCGGCGGCGACCTCAAGGCCACCATCCCGAACTCCTGCGACGGCTGCCACGTCGATCTGCACAGCGGCCAGTTCAAGGACAAGCTCTGCGGCAACTGCCACTCGATGGAGAAGTGGCCCATCGACAGCTTCCCGCACAACGACATCGCCCGCTTCAAGCTCATCGGCAAGCACATGGAGGTGCGCTGCGACAGCTGCCACTTCCAGGGCAAGTTCAAGCCCATCCAGGCCAACTGCGCCACCTGCCACATGGACTTCCACCAGGGGCAGATGAAGGACAAGATCTGCGAGCAGTGCCACTCGCCGCTGGGCTGGAAGGATCTCGAGTTCGTCCACAACCGCGACAGCGACTACAAGCTCCTGGGCCAGCACATCGCCATCGACTGCAAGAAGTGCCACTTCGATAACAATTACAAGGACCTGGAGACGGACTGCGCGGGCTGCCATGTCGACGAGCACAAGGGCGAGAAGGGCCCGGATTGCAAGGACTGCCACACCGAGTCGGGCTGGAGCACCAACACGGCCCAGGTCCACTTCTTCGGCGCCTACAAGCTGGGCGGCGAGCACGACAAGATCGCCTGCGATCGCTGCCACACCGGGGGCAGGGAGCTCGGCGGCCTCGGCCACGAGTGCGCCAGCTGCCACCGCGACCCGCACTTCGCCTCCCTCGGCCCCTTCTGCGCGGACTGCCACAGCCAGGACGCGTGGCTGCCGAGCCAGTTCCGCCACTACCAGACGGGCTTCCGCCTGACCGGCCGCCACCGCTTCGTGACCTGCGACCGGTGCCACGTCAACCGGATCTTCGGCGGCCTGCCGACCCAGTGCGAGTTCTGTCACACGGACACGGTCCAGAGGGTCGTGGCGGCGCTGCCCTTCCACGTCAGCTTCCAGACCGGCTGCGGCGACTGCCACTCGACGACGGGCTGGCTGCCGGTGCGGGCGGGCTTCGAAGGGCTCGGCAGGTGAGGAGGCGAACCCGATGATCAAAGCCCCCGGATCGCACCCTCGTCGGCTCCCTGGCCTTGGGGCGCTGGCGCTCTCGCTCTCGATCGGCGCCTCGGCCGGCGCCCAGGAGCTCGGCGTGTCGTCCGACCTCGGCGAGCGCGGCGGCCAGACCAACGTGACCACGGACGGCCGCCTCTCCGTCAGCGACGCCTTCGTCTTTGACAACAAGGACTTCGACGCCCACCTGATCTTCCTCGACGTCGATCTGGGCCTGAGGCGCCTGGCGCAGGTCGGCGAGGGCCACCTGAACTTCAAGCTCGACAGCCGCTTCATGTTCGACCTGACGCAGGATCGGAACATCTCGACGAGCGAGTTCACCGGCGTGGCCGTCAAGAACAACGAGCGCCGCTTCGGCGAGACCCAGACCCCGGCGGACGTCCGCGAGCTCTACGTCGAGCTGGCCGATCTCGGCAGCCTCGATCTGCAGGTCGGGCGGGTGTGGATCTACCAGGCTGGCGGCGCCTGGGCCGACGGCGCCAACCTCATCTACCACTTTGACAGTCAATGGGCCCAGGGCCTCTTCGGGGGCTTGAGGCCCGACCCCTTCGACTACCTGCCGACGACCAACCGGCAGACGGCCGGCACCTTCACCGAGTTCACCGGCGACAGGGCCATCTTCTCGGCCGCCTACACGGCCGAGCTCCTCGACGGGGAGCTGGATCGCCACTTCGCCTTCAGCCGGGGCCACTGGAGCGTCCCCATGGGCGACTTCACCAGGAGCCTCTTTCTGTCCTACTTCGCCTCCATCGACCTGCCCAACAGCGGCGCCGAGGTCGACTCGCCGACCGCGACGACCTTCTTCACCAACGCGACCTGGTGGGTGACCGACAACCTGAACTTCTCGACCCATTACGCGCGCTTCGCCACCTCGAAGCTGCGCGATCCGGCCCAGACGGCCATCAAGGCCGAGCCGAACCAGGAGGCCATCCTCGGCAACCAGGTCGCCCAGGGCCCCTACGATCAGATCCGCCTGAGCGCCGTTCAGCGCTTTGACCACTACCACGTCTACCAGCAGATCGACTTCCGCTCCCGCAAGCTGCTCGATCAAGAGAGGGCCATCTACTACAGCGCCGGCGTGCGCGACACCGGGTTTCTGGGCACCGACATCTTCCTGCACGGCCAGGTCACGGTGCGCAACAACTTCCTGTCCGAGTCCACCGAGTTCCTGCTGGAGGGCGGCACCCGCTTTGACTCGTCCGTCCAGCTCGAAGGGGGGCTGGCCTTCCTGACCGGCACCTCGCTCATCGGCATTCAGGATCAAGACGTCATCTTCGCCAACGCGCGCGGCTCGGTCGACCTCCTGTCCAGCTTCACCCTCTCCATCGATTACGAGCTGACCGCCGAGACGAACATCCAGCAAGAAGAGATAGAGACGGCAGGCGATCTCCTCGTCCACACGATCTTCTCGCGGCTGACCTACCGACTTTGATCGTGAAATCGCGCCCTTCGCCCTCTCGCTCATCGCCGCCGCCGCCGCGCTCGCGCTGTGGGCCACCACGTCGTCGGCGCAGCCCGACGCGGGGTCGCCCGCCGTGGGGGACGCAGGAGCCCCGCAGCGGCCCGTCAAAAGCGACCAGGACGCGGGCGCGGCCCCGCCTGCGGGCTCGGAGCCTGACTCAGGTGTGGGGTCGGACGCCCCGGACTCGCCCGAGCCCGCCGAGGTCGTGGTGCGCCCGTCGCGCGCGCTGCCCGAGGACGTGGCGCAGAAGCTCGCCGCCCTCAAGGCCGAGGACCTGACGCGGATCGCGGCGGCCTTCGAGGTCGAGCCCGACGTGCTAAGGAGGCGCAGGAGTCTCTCATAGGGCTGCTGCCCCAGCCTGGCCGCGAGTCGCTCTACGACCTGCGTCAGGAGGACAACCTGCGGTCGATCTCCGACGAGGTGGGAGATCTGGTGGCCGAGGCCCGCCTGACGGTCTTGAGCCTGATGGGCATGGACGGCGGCGAGGACGGGGTCGCCAACGTCTTCAACTGGATCATCTGGTTGCCGCAGGTGTTTCTGGTCGTCGCGGCCCTCATGCTGGTCTTTCGCTTCGTGCGCAACAACCGGGACGTGGCCATCGACGCCTTGCGGGACCACCTGAAGGTCAGGTGGTTCTCCTCCAGGGGGACGGCCTTCGCGATCAAGCTCACCGAGGTGCTCAGGGAGGTGATCCTCGACGTCGTCCTGATCGTCTTGTGGAACATCGGCTTGACCTTCCTGGAGCCCTCGACGGCCGAGGGGGCTCCCCTGATCATCCTGGCCAGGGTGCTCGTCGGCGGCGTCCTGATCTACCGGATCACCATGGGCATGACGCAGGCGCTGGTGTTGCCCGGGTGGTATCGCCTCAAGAAGCGCGACGACGGCGAGGAGGTCGAGGCGGCGCTGCAGGAGCAGGATGACCAGAGCGTCGATCTCTTCTCGATGGAGATCCAGCGGGCGAAGTTCATCGTCTCGACGATGCGCTTCTTTTTGCTCTACACGCTGATTTGTCAGTACAGCCTCTTCTTGATCCGGCAGACCTTCGGGATGTTCTTCATCGGCCGCTGGATGCACGTCCTGGGCTACCTGGGCTACGGGATCGTCGTCTACGTGCTCCTGAGCCTGTGGAAGGACTTCATCGCGGCCCAGTTCACGCGCCTGGCCGGCGAGCGCTGGGGCCGCGCGGCCGCCTTCATCAACAAGAACAAGGAGCGCCCCTTCGGCGTCCTGGTCATCTTCGTCGCCTTCCTCTACGTCCTGGGTCAGGAGATATGGCGGCTGTCCAAGCGCTACATCTTCAACCTGGCCGTCACGCGGCAGGCGATCAACTTCATCTTCCGCAAGCGCATCGAGATGGAGCAGCAGGAGTCCAAGGTCGAGCGCCCCGACATCCGCAAGGTGCCCGTCGAGTACCGCAGGGCCTTCGAGGACCGCCCGCTGGACGCGGACACCCTGGAGAGGATCAACCGGGCCACCGTCGACGTCGTCTCCACGATCCTGGAGGACTGGCAGCGAGAGAGCCGGGAGGGCGCCGTGGCGCTGATCAGCGAGCGCGGCCTGGGCAAGTCCAGCGTCCTGAACGCCGTCGTCGGCCGCTTCCAGCCCCACTGTGAGATCATCGAGTGGCGCTTCGAAGACAAGATCATCGACACCCCGGGCGTGCTCAAGATCCTGGGGGAGCTCTTCGGTCTGTCGCAGCCTTGCCAGACGAGCGCCCAGATGGTCAAGGCGCTGATGGCCGAGCCCCGGCGCCTCATCGTGCTGGACGGCTGCCACAACCTCTTTCTGCGCAAGGTGGGCGGCTTCAGCGCCATCACGACCTTCCTGGAGATCGTCGGCCTGACCAAGCAGCGTCACGGCTGGCTGATGGCCTTCAACAGCTTCTCCTGGCACTACATCAACCGGCTGCGAGACTGGGGCCTGACCTGCAATGTGGTCGAGCTCAAGGGCCTGAGCGACGACGACATCCGCGCCCTGATCGAGATCCGCTCGGCCGAGACCGGCGTCGTGGTCGACTTCAGCCGCCTGCGCGGCGGCGCGTCGGTGTCGGAGATCGACGGCGAGGAGGGGGCCATCTCGTCAGCCAGGGGCTACTATCGCCTCCTGGCCGAGCACTCCCGAGGCAACCCGCGCGTCGCGATGGCCTACTGGCTGCGCTCGCTGCGCCCGACCGAGGATCCCGGCCGGATGGAGGTCGCCCTCTTTCAGGTCCCCGTGCCCCCGGCGATCAAGATGGGGCCAGATTACCGCTTCATGCTCGCCGCGATCGTCCAGCACGACAGCCTCAACGCCGAAGAGCTGCGCGAGATCGTCAACGTCGACGGCGCCATCTGCTCCATGGCGCTGGAGCAGTTCCATGAGATGGGCATCATCGAGATCAACCCCGACACGGGGCGCGTGAACCTGGAGCCGGTGCACTTTCAGCAGATCCTCAAGCACCTGCGCACCGTCAACTTCCTCTTCAACTGAGCCATGCATCACGAGCGCACCACAGCCCCCCTCCTCCTTGCCCCGGGTCGCGCTCCCACCCTCGCCCGGCGCCTGCGCCTGGTCGCCGGCCTCCTGGCCTGCGCCGCGCTGACGGGCGCCTCGGCCCTGGCCTGGTCCCAGGACGAGGAGGTCAAGAAGGACATCGGCGCCGAGCAGATCCTCGGGTTGCTGGACGTCAACAAGATCGCGCTGACGGTGCTGATCTTCGGCACGGCCTGGATCCTGTCGCACCTGACGGTCGCGGCGCTGGACAAGATCGGCGATCAGGTCGCCACCCGGCGGCTGCTCATCAAGAAGATCACGTCGCTGGTGCGCTTTGGCATCTACATGGCCGGCGCCTTCGTGGTCATCTTCGGGGTCATCGACCCGGCCCCGAGCACGCTGCTGGCCCTGGCCACGGCCCTCGGCGTCGTCATCGGCCTCTCGCTCCAGGATCTCATCAAGTCCATCTTCGCCGGCATCATCATCCTCATCGACGCCCCCTTCCAGGTCGGCGACCGCGTCAAGTTCGGCGACGCCTACGGCGAGGTGACCGAGATCGGCCTGCGCGTGGTGCGGATCACCGATCTGGACGACAACGTCGTCTCCATCCCCAACGGCAAGTTCCTCGACGACGTCGTCTCCTCCGGCAATGCCGGCGCGCTGGACATGATGATCGTCGTCGACTTCCACATCGGCATCGACGAACCCTACGAGCTGGCAAAGCGCCTCGTCTACGAGGCCGCCATCACCTCGCGCTACACCTTTCTGGAGAAGCCCGTCGTCGTCCACGTCAAGGACGTCTCGATGGCGACCTCCTTCGCCACCCTGCTGCGCGCCAAGCTCTACGTCATCGACGTGCGCTACGAGGTCGCCATTGCCACCGACATCACCGAGCGCGTCAAGCGGGCCTTCGTCCAGCACGGCATCCGCAGCCCCTACCACTTCGAGCGCGTCTCCCTCCACGCCGCCGCACTGCCCGCCGCCGAGCCGCGCCCGACGCTCAACGCCACGATCGCCGAGGACACGGAACCAACGCCACCTCAGGCCGAGAACGGCGGGGGGTGAAGAATTGAGCTTGACACCATGGGGGGGGTCGGCTACAAACCTCTCCATCAAGGCCGTTGTGCCTTTGACTTTGCGGGAATAGCACAGTTGGTAGAGCATCTGTTTGCCAAGCAGAAGGTCGCGAGTTCGAGTCTCGTGTCCCGCTTCGTCATCTCAAGAAAAGCCTGCTGCCGAGCAGGCTTTTTTGTTTCTTGCCCTCCTGCCCCCTGTCGCCTGTCCGGTTGACTCTCCCACTCGGCGGCTCTACGATCTGCCGGCCTGCCTGTCGGCGGCGTGGGTGGCCTCGATGGAGAAGCATGGGCGTCTACTACCATTGCTCAAAGTGCCAGAAGACTCTGCACCTGACCCCGCAGTCGCCTGGCTTCGGACAGCTCCGGATCAAGTGCTTCCTGTGCACCGGCGAGGCCCTCTACGCGCCCTCTGGCCCCGAGGCCAACGCCGAGATCGTCAACGCCCCCTCCGGCGCTGGCATCTTCGAAGAGGTCGACACCAACGTCGGTCAACGCCCGCGCCTCAAGGGCGTCGACCTGCGCGGCATCATCGGCGTCACGCACGACGAAGGCCCTTCGCCCACCGTCCCGCTCCAGACCCCCGCCGTCCTGCTCCAGATGGACGCCGAGGACGCCGCGCCCACCATCCCTGTCTCGGGCCTGAGCGATGCCCAGATCAAGGAGTTCGCCCGCGGCCGCTCCCTCAAGGACGCCATCGACCCGACCACCCCCATGCAGAGCCCTGTCGGGCTCCTCAACGCCGCCTACGAGGCCGCCTACGGCCCCCCCGACGACCCCCAGGGTGACTCCACCATCGAGCAGCGGGGCCTCCCTTTCAACGTGCCGTCCAGGCCCATCTCGGCTCCGCTGGCCGCCTCATCAACCGCCGTCATGGATCGCCCGGTGATACCTCCGGCCGCGATGCCTCCAGACGTCCGCCTGGCGGACGAGGACAAGATCCCCACCCGCTCCGTCGAGGGGCTCTCGAACCGGGAGATCACCGCCTACGCCCGCGATCTCTACGAGTCCGAGCCCCCCACGCTCGACCCACCCCAGATCGTCACCCCGCCCCCCGCCGCGCCCCTGGCCCCTTTCCTGCGCCACGCCGCCCAGCCCGTCGATGCGACGCCACCGCTGAGCTTGCGCCCCGTCGCACAGCCCGTCGACCCGGCGCCGCCGCTGAGCTTGCGCCACGCCGCACAGCCCGCCAGCCCGGAGGCTCTTGAGATCCAGACCCCCAGCGGCCTGCCCTCGCTGGCCGACCTTGAGCGCTCCCCCGAGTCGGTCTCCGCCTTGTCCTTCGCCGAGGCCCCCGTGGGAGAGCAGGGCGGCTGGGCCGACGCGGCCAGGTCTGCCCAGGCCGACGACAACGAGCCCCAGCTCTCGCCCTCCATGTTCACCCGATCGCCGCTGGCCGCCGCCGAGCCCGCTGAGGGTCCGAAGCCTGCGGGCCGCAGCTCCGCGCTCCGTGATCGCAGCGGCCCCTCTGGCCTTGGCCCTTCGCTGGCCTCAGAGCCGCCGATGACCGCGAAGACCGGCCCGGGCCCCTCGGACAGCTTCGCGGGGGAGATGCCCTCATCCTCCTCAAGCTACCGCCGCGCTGGCGCCGGGATCGCCGTCGTCGGCCTCGTCTTCGTCGTCGTCTTCTTCGCCATCCTCGGCGGCCTCCTCCTCTTCTTCCAGAACAAGGACAAGGCCCCTGACGAAGGCGAAGAGGTCTCCGAGGCCCCCGAGGCCGACGCCAGGGCGCTGCGCTATGGCTTTGACCCCGTTGACCCCGGCAGCCCCTTCGCGCTGAGCGACACCCGCATTCGCCTCAAGCCCCTCCAGAAGGGCGGCGACGCCGCCGCCTTCGAATTGAGCGGCACCCTGACCCTCAAGGAGGGCAAGGGCCCGCTCTCGGCCTGTGACCTCAAGGCCACCCTCGCCATCGACGAGCAGACCCTCCCTTTGGAGAGCGACCCCCTCGAGCCCGCCCTCTCCGCGAAGGCCCTCTGGGAGCCGGGGCAGAAGCGCGCCTTCACCCTGCGCGCCCAGGAGGTCTCCATCAAGGCGCTCTCGAAGCCCGAGGGCGGGCGATTCGTCTGGCTCATCGCCTCGGCCAGCGGCGACGAGGGAGACGCCTACAAAGGCACCGTCGCCGAGATCGACGTCGATCCCTGAGCGCCCCTGCCCGCAGACTCTCCTGACCATGCCCCTCGATCTGCGCTGAGCTTCAGAGCGCGCTGGGCTCCACCGCCCGCGCCGAGCTTCGGCGCTTGCGCCGGGCTTCAGAGCTTGCTCTGGGCTTCAGAGCTTGCGCCGAGCTTCAGAGCTTGCGCCGAGCTTCAGCGTTCGCGCTGAGGGTCGAAGGGGTCGGCGAGATCGGCGAATCGTGTGTGTCTTCAAACACATCCAGCGTTGAGCACGGGCGACTGACGAGCGATCCTGGAGAGGGTAGGGGGGGGGAGCGGCCTTGCGTGGCGTTGGTCGGCGGTGTGGGTCTGGGAGAGGGGGAGGGGGGAGTTCGGGAGAGAAGCTGGCCGACGGCGTCTTGCCCTCGTATCGCCACCGGAGCCATCGGGTGGATGGGGGATCTGGCGAGGGCGGGTCGGGCCGAGGCGAAGGGCCTCTCAGTTGGCCGGCGGCGTCGTGACGGGAGGGGTGCCGGTCGCGCCGTTCGCGCCGGGGGGGGCGCCGGTCGCGGCGGCGGGATCGACGACCGGCTCTTCGGGAGCGGGGGCGACGAAGATGCCGGGGATGATTTCGACCTTGCCGGCCTTCTTGGCCTCTTCGTAGACCGAGTGGATCCAGGGGCTCGTCGCCTTGACCTCGGCGTCGGGGCGGTAGAAGAGGGTCTGCCACGGGCCGAGGAAGGCGTTGACCCGCTGCTGGCGAAGCTCGCTCTCGACGCCTTCGCGGCTCTTGTCGAGCTCCTCCTTGGTGGGATCGGTGCGCTCCTTGAGGCGGACGACGACGTAGGCGTCGTTGATCTTGAGGACCTCGGTGAGCAGGGGGGCGTCGGCCTTGAGCTCAAAGGCCTTGATGGCGAGGTCCTTGTTGTCGCCAAGGCGAGGGACATCGGTCCAGGGGAGCTGTGTGGGGACGATCTGCTTGAGGACCTGATCGAACTTGAAGCTCTGGCGCGGGGCGCGGGCGAAGGCGCCGGTGTTGGCGACGCTGACCAGCTCCCAGGGGCTCTTCTTGACCTCGATCTTCTCCTCGACCTTCTCCTGCTCTCCGTCAACCGGAGGGGCCTCGCCGTCGGCGGGGGGCACCGCGCCGTCAGCGGGGGCGCCGTCGGCGGGCGCGCCGTCGGCGGGAGCGCCGTCGGCGGGGGCGCCGTCAACGGGGGGCACCGCGCCGTCAACAGGGGGCACAGCGCCGTCAACAGGGGGCACCGCGCCGTCGGCGGGGGGCGTCGGGACGGGCTCCTCCTTGGGCGGCTCGGGGGCGGGCTTGAGAGAGGCCAGGACCTCCTCCAGGCTCTTCGTCGGGTCGGCCTTGGCCTTGGCCAGGAGCTCATCGGCCAGCGCCTTGACGCGCTTGTCGCCGGCGCTGCCGAGCAGGAGCTTGCGGGCGATGTCGAGCTTGACCTGCTCGAAGGTCTTGACCTCGGCCTCCTCGACGTCGTCGATCTTGAGCAGGAAGTGGGCGAAGTTGGAGCTGTAGTCCTTGACCTCGCCCTTCTTCATCGCGTCGACGACCTTGGCCATGTCCTGGTTCATGTCTTCGAGCAGGGACCAGCCCATGTCGCCGCCCTTATCCTTATAAGCGATGTCGTCCGAGAGCTCCTTGACGACGGTCTCGAAGTCCTCGTTCTTGACCATGACCCGATCCTTGACCAGAGCCCACTTGTCCTCGGCGGCCTTCTTGTCGCCCTCCGAGGCCGCCTCGCCGGGGATGTTGACGGTCAGGCGGCGCACGCGCACCCGCTTGGGCTTGCCGAACTCCTTCTGGTTGTCGTCGAAGTACTTCTTGACCGCCTCGGCACTCTGGTCGGCGTGGGCCTGGACCTCCTCGTCGGTGAAGCTCAGGACCTCTTCGAGCTTGGAGGCCTCGAACTTGACGAACTCCAGGTCGACCTTGGTGTTGCGCAGCTTGTTCAGCTCGTCCACCTCGGCGGGCAGCACCGCGACGGTGTTCTCAAGCGCGCTCAGGTACTTGACCACGAGCAGCTCGCGCGACTTGAAGGCCTCGTACTCCTCGACCGTGACCTCCAGGTAGTTGGAGATGTAGCGCTCGTAGATCTCCATGTCGAAGACCCCATCCTTGGAGTAGATCTGGAAGTCGATGTTCCGGTCTCCGTCCAGGATGTAGTCGGCCAGCTCCTTCGGGGCGACCTCGAAGCCCTGCTCGGCGGCCTTGTCCGCCAGGAGGATCATCAAGGTGAGCTTCTCGAGGGTCTGGCTCTGGAGCGTGGTGAACTCGGCGTCGTTCGTGTTGCGCCGGTTCCGGTTGACCCGGTTGAGCAGGATCTTGATGTCCGTGTTGTAGACCGTCTGGCCGTTGACCGTCGCCGCCGCCTGGCGCTGGCTCGGCTCGCAGCCGTCCGTGCCAGGACCGAAGTAGAAGGTGAACACCACGATCAGGATGCCGAAAGCCAGATAGATGAAGATGCTTTGGCTGCCCTGACGCATCTGCTGAAGCATTTGACGTCCCCTCACATTCTAAAAAGGAAGTTCGACCCGCCCGAGATTGACAACACGAAGCGACAGAGGCGCGGGCGCTCTCCATCGTCCAACCATCAAGGGGCGACGGAGATCCCTGTCGGAAAGATGGCGTTGAGTGCGCTACCGCGCGCCATCCAATTCGAAGGCCGTATGTATATCGATGCGCTCTCGCCTTGGCAAGCTCTGCCTTGACCGAAGCCCGCCCTTCAGAAGAGGTGGCCGGAGAAGGCAAAGCCCAAGGCCACGTAGGGGATCAGCGCCGAGGAGTCCTGACCGGCCCTGTACCGGTGCGCGAGATACCAGTGCACCAGCGCGAAGGCCGTCGGCTCGTCAAAGCGCGTCCCCTTGTCCGTGTTGAACTTGTACGCGATCAGCGGCCCCAGCCGATGCACCGGCCCGTTGGGATCCTGGGTCGACTCGCCCGGCAGGAAGTCCGCCTTGTCAAACTGCGGGCTGATGAAGGTGTGCCGCAGGCCCAGCGTCAGGCCCTGCTCGCTGACAAAGAGCAGGTCGCTGTCCGTGTTGATGACGAGCCCGCCGTCCGGCACCAGCATGTCCAGCGAGGGATCGTAATAGGCCGTGTCGCCCGCCGGCAGATCCAGATCGGTCGAGATCACCTTGAAGAAGTGCCGCACCGCGATCGGCCCCACCTTGGCCTGCGCCAGCGCCTGGAGCGTGAACATCGTCCCCGACCTCGACGCGTTATCACCCCGCGCCTCGCCCGCGTCCCGGTCGTCGTCGCCAGCCTCCGCCGTCGGCGTCTTGAAGGACTGCACGTTGCCGAAGTTGCCGAAATAGCCCACCTGATCGACCCGCGCCATCAACTCCAGCACCGCCAGCGGCTTGACCTTGACCTCGATCCCGCCCCGCGCAAAGGCCGGCGTGGCGTAGGGCGCCAGCGCCACCGAGGCGTAGGTGTCGCCCAGCAAGGGGCTGTCGCTGTCAAAGAGGTTGAGCCGGTAGCCGATCGTGTTGATCACCGCGAAGCCCTCGGGGTTCACCGAGGCGGCCGAGGCCAGCGTGAAGAAGAAGACGTGCCGCTTGAAGGCGGGCTCGTCCTTGACCTCGGCCTCCTCGCCGATCCCAACCTCGCCTGCGCCCTCCTCGGGGGCCGGCGCGTTGGGCGGCTCGTTGTCGCGCCCCTCAGCCCCCGACGCGGACAGGCCCGGCAGCAGGAGCGAGCAGACGACCAGCAGGGCAGGGCAGGGCCGCATCATGGCGCGCTCCTTCATCTAAATGGCGTGGAAGGGGACGAGGTCAAGGCGCCAGGTGCAACCCCGGCGCCCCTCCAGCCTCAGGGGCACTCCTCGGTCTCGGGCTCGTTCCCGCCGATCGTGCCCGCGTTGAAGGTCCCGGCCGAGGCCGTCACGAAGGGCGTGAAGAGGTTGACCGTAATCGCCCCGCAGAAAGTCCCCTCCCCGATCTGCTCCGACTCCATCACGATGTCCGCCGTGCCGCCGTTGGGCAGGATCGGGTTGGCTCCCGGCGGAATGACGAAGTTGCGGAAGTTGATCTGCACCTGATCCGGCGCCTCCGCGTCCACCGCGAAGATCAAGTCCGCCAGCTTCACCCCCTCCTCAAGCTTCGAATTGAGCGTCCCCGACAGGCACGACAGCGTGTTGGCCTCGATGCTGATCAAGAGGTTCGAGCCCCCGCTGACGGTCGCAAAGCGCAGATCCCACTCGCCGGCCAGCGCCTCGAAGCCGCAAGGCTCCGCCCGCGTCAAGCCCGCGCAACCCGGGCCCTCCTGCACCAGCTCCGCGTCCCCCTTGCGCAAGATCGAGAAGTCCCCCGCGCTCGTCAGCGGGAAGGGCTCGAAGAGCTTGAAGGACATCGTCCCCGTGCCGCAGAAGCCGTTGGGCTGCCAGCTCTCCGACACCAGATCGATGGACGCCTTGCCGCCGTCGGGCAGCAGCGGGTTGGCCCCCGGCGGGATGTTGAACTCGCTGACGTGCACCACCATCTTGCCCTCGATCTCAAGAACATAGTCGATGGTCCCGATCGTTGACCCGTCCGTGTTGCTCGTCAGCTCGCCCGTGTAGCAGACCGCCTCGTCGTCGCTGGCCGTCAAGGTCATCGTCAACGACGTCGGCGGCGCCATCTGCGCCCTTTGCGTGTCCGTGATGAACTGCAGGTCGAACTCCCCGGCGAAGATGTCCGCGAGGCACCGACCCGTCGGCCCCTCGGGCTCCGGCTCGGGCTCAGGCTCCGGCTCCGGCTCCCCGGCGTCGGGCATGTCGTTGTTCTCCTGCTCCGGGCACACCCCGACGATCTCCGCCGTCTTCACGTCCTCGGTCGCGATGGCGCCGAAGGTCGAGCCGTCCAGCATCGCGTCGATCGGCACCGTGACCCTGCCCGTCGCGTCACCGCAGAAGGAGGTCGCCGACAACACCGTGCCCGTGAGCGTCAAGGTCGTCGTAATGTCGCTGCCCGTCAGCGGGTTGGCCTCGCCGCTGACCTGCACCTCGCCCAGATCCACGACGAAGGTCCCGTCCTCCTCGAAGACCACGTCCTCGACCGTGATCGAGTCGCCCGCCGCCGTGCGCGCGTCCTCCCTCGGCTCCACCCCGGCCGGCGGCAGCGTGTCGGTCTTGAGCGGCTGGAAGAGGAAGTCGATCGTGTTGGCCTCCGTGTCCACCGTCACCGTCGCCTGGATCAAGAGCGGCTTGAGCGGGTTGAGCGAGGTGGCCACCGCCACGAGGTAATCCCCCGAGAAATCAACACGTTGGCCCTCCACCGGGCCCGCGTCGCTCTCGGCGCGCCGATCCTCGGTGTTGCTCTCGAACTGATCAAAGCGCCCCTCAGGGTCAGGGGTGGAGCACCCGGCGCTGAGCGCGCCCAACGCAAGTGCCAGAATCAGCAGGGACCTCGTCGCCTTGGACATGATGCTCTCTCCAGATATGGACAGTCGGTCGGACAGAATCGTGAGCGGCGCGATTATACGACACCAGGGCGCGTCAACCAAACCTACTTGACTCATCCCGTCAAAACGGTCAAGGATTGGCGCGTCTCTGGCTCCACTTCGAGGGCCCTAAGCGCTCTCTCAGGACACAAGGGAGTTCTCGCCATGACCTCGCGACCCTCCGCGCGCAACCTCGCCCTCCTCACCGCCGCCGGTCTCCTGACCGCCTCGGCCTCGGCGCAGGCCGGCGGCTTCGCCTCGGCGCGCTTCGGCGGTGAGCGCGGCAACCCCACGGAGGCGAACCCCTTCGCCCTCTACTACAACCCCGGCGGCCTCGGCATGACCGAGGGCACGAGGCTGACCCTCGACGGCAACTTCGTCTTCCGCGACGCCTCCTACGAGCGACCCCTGGCCGCTGGCGTCGACGCCAACAGCGCCGAAGGGCAGGCCAACTTCGGCGAGGGCACCCTGAGCAACTTCCTCATCGCTCCGGCCCTCGCGGTGTCCAGCGATCTCGGCGGCAGCCCCGTCACCCTCGGCCTCGGCTTCTTCGTCCCCTTCGGCGGCTCCGCCGTCTGGGACACCGCTGACCCCGTCGAGGGCGCAGCCGGCGCCGTCGACGGCGTCCAGCGCTGGTACACCATCGACGGCACCATCCAGTCGCTGGCCTTCTCCCTCGGCGGCGCCTACCTCATCGAGCCCGCCAACCTCTCCATCGGCCTGGCCACCAACCTCTACCTCTCCAAGGTCGAGACCATCCGCGCCAGAAACTCCGACGGCTCCGACACCATCGACCCCATCGAGGGCCGCTCCTTCATCAGCGTCGAATCCACCGACCTCGGCCTCGGCCTCGGCCTCCTCTGGGAGCCCATCAAGGACTCGCTCTGGGTCGGCCTCAGCTACCAGAGCCAGCCCGGCTTCGGCACCATGACCCTCAAGGGCAACCTCAAGAACCTGCTGGCCACCGCCGAGCCCTCCGACACCCCCGTCGAGCTCACCCAGAGCCTCCCCGACATCGTCCGCCTCGGCGCCCGCTACCGCATCTCCCCCGAGCTTGAGGCCCGCCTCTTTGCCGACTTCACCCGCTGGAGCACCTTCGAGAACCAGTGCATCCTCAACGAGGGCGACGGCCCCGACGCCGAGACCATCTGCGCCACCGAGGCCAACGGCGCCTACACCAACGCCGATCGCCCCAACAACGCCGTTCAGGTCCTCAAGCGCGAATGGGAGGACACCTTCGGCGCCCGCCTCGGCCTGAGCTACTGGCCCATGGAGGCCCTTGAGATCCAGGTCGGCGGCGGCTTCGACTCCAGCGCCATCCCCGACCAGTTCCTTGAGCCCGCCCTCTTCGACATGAACAAGACCTTCGCCACCCTCGGCCTGCGCTACGACTTCACCGACTCGCTCGGCATGACCGTCGCGGCCACCAACGTCTTCTACGAAGAGCGCGACACCACCGGCGTCGCCACCTCCGAGGGCCTTGAGAACCCCAGCACCCAGCCCTCCTCGGCCGGCATCTACAACCAGAGCATCTTCCTGCTCAACGCCAACCTCGACATGGCCTTCTGAGAGGCTGACCCCGCGCCCGCTCCGCCCCACGCGCGAGCCCAGAGCGCCGCCGCATACGCGAAACCCCCAACGCCCGCCACGAACCCCAGACCCCAACGCCCGCCAAGAACGCGAGGCCACGACGCCCGCCAAGAACGCGAGGCCCCCGACGCCCGCCACGAACGCGAAACCCCCAACGCCCGCCACCCCAGGCTCGCGCCTGGGGCTACAGATCAGGTACGCCCCTTCGGGGCTCTCGACGGGGTGAATGCCTGCGAAGCGACGTGTCACAGACCACAACGGACGCGACGGGTTGAGAGGGCGATGGGGTTGAGGGCCACACCGCCACAAAGGTTGACGCCCTGTCGCCAGCCCCGAAGGGGCGTCTCCGATCTGTAGCCCCAGGCGCGAGCCTGGGGGCTCGGCGGAAGGACCGTGATCCCACCCATCGGAGTCGACCCGCCGCTATCGACGCGCCCTCCCGCCCGATCCCCCTCGGCGGAAGGACCGCGATCCCCTCCATCGGAGTCGACGCGCCGCGATCGACGCGCCCCGTCAATCTCAGAAGGTCACCAGGCTGTGGATCGGCCTACCCTCCAGCTTCGCGCGCCCACCCAGGAAGGACAGCTCCACCACGAAGGCCACCCCCGCGATCTCCGCGCCGAGCCCCTCGACCAGCTCACACGCCGCCGCCGCCGTCCCGCCCGTCGCCAGCAGATCGTCGATGATCAACACCCGCTCGCCCGCCTCCAGCGCGTCGGCGTGGATCTCCAGCGTGTCCGTGCCGTACTCCAGCGCGTAGCTCACGCTCCGCGTCGCCCGGGGCAGCTTGCCCGGCTTGCGCACCAGCACGAAGCCCTTCTTCATCGCCAGCGCCAGCGCCGTCCCGAAGATGAACCCCCGCGACTCTATCCCCACGATCCTGGAGATCCTCTCGCCCTCATAGCGCGCCGCCAGCGCCTCGATCACGCGGGCGAGCGTCTCGGCGTCGTGCAGGATCGGCGTGATGTCCTTGAAGACGATCCCCGCGATCGGGAAATCCGGCACGTCCAGGATCGTCTCTTTCAAGTGCTGCTCAAGGCTCATGGCGCTCCACTCCCTGTTCCATGTCCGCGCGGCGCGCGGCGTGTTGATGACCCTTTGATGATGACCCTTCGAGGTCGCTCGTGCTCGACGTCTCTCGCAGATCGCCGCAGGCCGGCGCGTCACCCCGCGCCCGGCTCCCGCGCCGGCCCTCCGAAGATGGGCCAGCCGGCCATCGCCCCCATCGCCTCCTGGGCCGGCCCACGGAGTTGCACTGGCGTCACGCTCGCGGCGCCCTCCCCGATCGCATTGCAGTCCGAGCCCGGCAGGTCCCCGAAGCCCAGGAACTCCCCGCCGATCCAGAAGTAATCCCGACCCCTCGGGTCGGTTTTGCGCGTCACGGTGCGCCCGTAGTTCCGCAGGCCCAGCCGCGTCAGCCGCCACGGCGTCTCAGGCCCCGTCCCCGGCGGGAAGTTCACGTTGAACAACACCCCCTCCGGCACCGGGCGCGACAACAAGGCCTCGCAGAACTCGGCCGCCCGCGCCGCCGCCGCCCCATAGTCCGACCGCCTCGCGTCCACGCTGAAGGCCACGGACCTGGCCACGTCCATCAGCGCCGCCTCGCGCGCCCCGGCCACCGTCCCGCTGTAGATCACGTCGTCGCCGACGTTGACCTGCGAGTTGATCCCCGAGGCCACCAGCGCGGGCGGCCTGTCCAGCACGTGGTTCATCCCGATGTACACGCAGTCCGCCGGCGTCCCGCTGCACGCGTGCCACCCCGGCCTCGGGCTGCTCACCCTCAGAGGCTTGTGCAGGCTCAGCGCGTGGCTCACCGCCGAGCGCTCCCGCTCCGGCGCCACCACCACCACCTCCCCCAGCTCCCCCAGCGCCCCAGCCAGCGCCTCCAGCCCCGGCGCCGCGACGCCGTCGTCATTCGTCAACAAGATCAACGGTCTCAAGCTCAACTCTCCAGCACGTCCCGGGTCGGGCGAGATTGCAGATAGCGCAGCCGCTCGGCCTCGTCCTTGATGTGGCCCGCGATGGAGCGCACGATCCTGCGCGCCCGGTCCCTCGCGCGAGCCGACCCCTCGGGATCCAGCGCGCTCCCGATCCGCGCGTGCCTCGCCAGCACGTGCTCGGCCCCCTCGAAGCCCGCCTCGCCTACCCGCTCTACTGCCTCCTGGCTGCGCGCCACCGCCTCCGCCTGATCCCCCAGCTTCCAGTGCGCCTCGGCCACCAGCGAGGTCCCCATCGCCTCCACCCACGACAGGTGCGCCTGGCGACCGATGCTGGCCGCCTCCGCCGCGAAGCCCAGCGCCTCCCCGAACGAGGCCCTCGACCCCTCCTCCAGCTTCAAGCGCGCCATCCCCATCAAGCCGTGGCTCGTCAGGTAGATGTTGCTGATCTCCCGCGCCAGCCGGATCCCCTTGTGCAAGAGCGCCTCGCCCTCCCTCAAGCGACCCCGCGTGAAGTGCACCACCCCCAACGTCAGGAGCGCGTCGGCCAGCGCCAGCTTGTCCCGCGTCCGACGCGCCAGCCGCACCGCGTTGACCAGCGTCGAGTGCGCCCGCGCGACCTCCCCGTAGAGCATGTAGAGGTGACCCAGGTTGGCCAGCAGCGCCGCCTCGTCCCGCACGTGCCCCAGCGCACGGATCGACGCCAGCGCCCCCTCGTAATTCTCCCGCGCCCGGTCGTAATCGCCCAGGTTGGCGTAGAGCAGGCCCAGGTTCGTCCGCGTCGTGTGCTCCTGGCGGCGAAAGGGCTGCCCCTCGATGATCGACAGCGCCGTCTTGTACGCCTCCAGCGCCTCCGTCAGCCGACCCCCCTGCCGCAGCGTGATCCCCCGCGACACCAGCGCCGCCCAGAGCCCCTCCGTATCCCCCACCGCCTGAAAACACCCGATCGCCTCGTCGATCAACTCCAGCGCCAGCTCGTGGCGGCCCGTGTCCCGGTAGATCATGTGCAACAGCCGCAGCGCGCTCCCCACCGCGCGCTGGTCGTCGTGCTCGCGCGCCTCCTGCAACACCCCGGCCGCCATCGCCTCGACCTCCGCCAGCTCCCCGCGCTCGTAATTGAGCCGCAGCAGCCGACCCTGCACCTGCAGCCGCCGCCGAGGGCTGTCCGCCATCTTCAGCAGCGCCTCCAGGATCTCGCGACGCTCCTCCGGCCTCCCCAGCAAGGCCAGCGCCTGCTCCTTGAGGTCCAGCGCCTCCCGGTGGTGATCCCCGAAGGCCTCGATCCGCGCCAGCGCCTTGTCCACCAGCCGCAGACACTCGTCGCCCCCCACCGAGGTCATCGCCTGGTGCGCCGCCACCAGATACAGCTCCCCGGCCTGCTCCCCCTGGCCGGCCGCATCCAGGTGGTGGGCGATGTGCACCACGTCGACCTGGAAGAGATCGTCGCTGCGCTCCAGCATGAAGGTCGCGATCCGCTCGTGCAGCTCCGAGCGCTCAGGCTCGACCACCCCACGGCCGACCACCTCCGTCATCACCGAGTTCGGGAAGGCCCACTCCCGCTCACCCTCCCGGCCCGCCGACAAGCCCGCCGGGGCGCCGACCCGGCTCTGATCCTCGCGCCGCCGCCTCAGCGAGACCGAGTCGCGCATCTTGCGCCCCCAATCGTCCACCCGGTGCAAGAAGCCCCGCTTGACCAGCTCCTTGAGGTGCTCCATGACCGCCGCCGACCCCGGCTCGATGTCATCGCCCAGCACCGCCCGCACCATCGCCTCGCTGAAGGTCGGCCCGAAGAGGCCGCACCGCTGCAAGGTCTTGCGCACCTCCGGCGCCAGCCTGTCGATCCGGCTCGCGATCAACCCCTCGACCGTCGTCGGGATCCAGACCGCCTCGCTGTCCGTCGCGTCGAGCTGCAGCACGATCTCGCGCGGATCCTCCAGACCGCGCTCCGCGATCAACTCCACGAGCTCCTTGATGTAGAGCGGGTTGCCCCCCGCCCGCGCGATCAGCGCCTCCACCACCGCCTCGCTGCCCTCCAGCGACTCCGGCAGCAGCGCCCCGGCCAGCTCCCGCGCCCCCTGCGGCTCCAGCTCCCCCAGGCTCTCGACGCTCAAGCCGGGGCTGGCCAGCAGCCTCCCCCACGTCGCGTCGCCGACATCCGGCGGCAGCGCCGTCATCAAGAGCAATATCGGCGCCTTGAGCCGCTCCAGGGTGTCGGCCAGGAAGCTCAAGGTCGACGCGTCGATGTTGTGCGCGTCCTCGATCGCCATCAACATCGGCTGACGGCTCGCCATCGCCACCAGGAACTGCTCCAGAGACCTCACCAGCGCCGCACGCCGGCTCTCCGGCTCCAACCCCTCCACCAGGTTCCCCGGGATCTTCACCCCCAGCAAGAACGACAACCCGTGCACCACGAAGCGCTGATCCAGCTCCGACAGCTCCGAGAGCAGCTCCCCCGGCAGCGACTCCAGCCGCGCCCGCGCCCTCCTCAAATCCGTCGTCCCCTGCAAGCCCAGCAGCTCCAGCATCAAGCTCGTCAACGAGCCGTAGGCCGTGTCCTTGTCGTGCAGCTCCGCCACCCCGCGGGTCAGCGCCATCTCGCCCTGACCCTCCGCCAACCCCGCCAGAAACTCGTTGACCAGCGTGGACTTGCCCACGCCCTGCTCGCCCGTGATCAAGAGCGCCTTGACCTTCCTGTCCAGCAACACCCCCCGGTAGGTCTCCCGCAGGCTCTTGAGCGCCAGCTCACGCCCGAAGAGCTTCTGGTAGGCGTGGCGCACCTCCTTGACCTGATCCCTGGAGCTCTTGAGCCCGTCGATCCGATGCGCCGCCAGCTCCACCCGGCCCTCGTCCAGCTCAACCTCCACGCGCTGGATCGGCTCGGCCCTGTAGAGCCGACGCACCCGCCTGAGCACCCGGCCGCCGACCAGGATCTCTCGCGCCATCGCCGCCCTGGCCAGCGCCTCGGCCAGGTAGAGCCCCCCGCGGCCCGGCTCCTCGTCGTCGTAGGACCACGAGAGCCGCTGCGCGCCCGCCCCGTACGCGGGGCTCTTGCCCTCCGGCGTGAAGTCGAACTCCAACACCACCGAGCCCACCACCGCCCCTATCGACAGCTGCAGCGGCGACTCCAGGTTGAGGTTCATCGCCTCGACCGCCTCGATCAAATCCCAGGCCAGCTGGATCGCCCGCGCCGCGTCGTTCTCGCTGCTGACCGGCAGGCCCAGCGCCAGCGTGAAGCCCTGCTCCCCGAGCCGATCCACCAGCGCGTTGTTCTTGAACGCGATCGCCTCGACGATCCGCACGTAGTCCATCAAGACCTGCTGCCAGCGCTCGTAATGCGCCAGCCCCCGCAGCGTCGAGAAACCCCTCAGATCCCCGCAGACCAGCACCACGTCCTTGCGCTCGGTCTGCGTCAACGTCGGCCCCTTGGGCGCCTCCCAAGCCTCCGGCGCGCTGATCGCCGTCCCACCCCCGGACACCCGACCCCCCGACGGCGCCTCCGTAATGTGCGACCTCAACCCCGTGTCCGACACCAGCTCGTCCAGCAGCCGCTCCGACGTGTCCACCTCGACGCTCGCCGTCGGCGCCTGTGTCGACACCCGCGGCGCCGTATAACCCCCCACCGAAGCCGGCCTCGACCCTTCCCCCTCGCCCGCTCGCCCCAGAAACTGCGCCAGCGTCACCGAGTCCGCGATCGTCCCCGTCCCGAACAGGCACCGCGTCAGCGCGATCTGCAGATCCCGCGCCGTCGCAAACCTGTCCTCAGGCCGCAGCGACAGCGCCACCTTCAAGATCTCCCCCAGCTCCACCCCCACATCCGGCCGAATGGCCACGATGTCCGGCACCACTGCGTTCTTGACCAGCCGCATCGTCTCGGCCGCCGTCGTGTACGGAAAGAGCGTCTCCCCCGACAGCGTCTCCCACAGCACGATCCCCAGCGAGAAGATGTCCGAGCGCCCGTCGACCGCATCACCGCGCGCCTGCTCCGGCGACATGTAGCTGAACTTGCCCTTGATCTCCGACTCCCCGTCGCCGACCCCCGTCGCCTTGGCGATCCCGAAGTCCAGCAGCTTCACCCCCCCGTCCCGGCTGATCAGGATGTTCTGCGGCGACACGTCCCGGTGCACGATGTTCAAGGGCCGACCGAAGGCGTCGTTCTTGCGGTGCGCGTAATCGAGCCCCTTGGCCACCTCGATCCCCAGGTAGATCGCGTCCGCCACCGGGAAGGCCTCATCCCTGGCCTCCGTGGCCGACTGCAGCCGCGCCAGATCCGTCCCCTCGACGTACTCCATCGCCAGGTAGAAGTCCTGATCCACGCGACCGAACTCGTACACCTGCACCACGTTGGGGTGGTTCAAGCTCACCGCGATCTTCGCCTCGTCGATGAACATCGACACGAAGCGCGGGTTCTGCGCGTTCTCCGGCCTGATCCGCTTGATCACCACCTGCTTCTCAAGGCCCTCGGCCCCGAAGCTCCTGGCCAGAAAAACCTCCGCCATCCCCCCCGCACCGATGCGCGACGCGAGCTGGTATTTTCCAAACTCCTGCATCAACACCCCCCGTCAGACGGGGCACCCCACACCACCACCAACATCATCCTTCGCCTGAGATCCGACCGACTATACCCCGACCCCCTCTACCGGACCAGATCCTCCGCCGTCAGGTACAAGCGGGCTTTGACCCGATCACCCCTGATGCTCACCGTCCCCCCCGCGAACTTGAAGACCTGCAGCATCACCGCCAGAGGATCGTCCGGCCCGCCCAGCACGCCACCCGACAAGATCACCATCTGCATCCCAAGCTGCCCCTTCACGATCTCGTAGATCGCCGGCAGGTTCAAATGCAGCTGCCCATTGCTGGACACCTCGAAGCTCTCGCGCACCAGCGCCCTGCCGCCCCCCAGCGCCACCTCACCGCCGCCCGCCGCGATCCGGGGCAGCGCCCCCCTCAACCCCGCCCTGTTGCCGATCACCAGGTACTCCTTCACAAAAACAAAGCCCAGCTCCACCCCGGGGTCCGAGGTCGTGTGGATCTTCACGTCCAGCTCCCCGATCCGCTCCACCGTCGCCGGCCCCAGCACCTGGTCCGGGCCATCCTGCAAGAAGCCCAGCGCCATCCCCATCATCGGCTCCAGCGTCAAGGCCACGTCCGGCGTCGTCAGCCGCCCCACGATCACGAAGCCCGGCGGCACGAACCCCAGCTCCGGGCTCGGCAGCGCCCCGTCCGGCGCCGGCCCCGTGACCGCAAACCCGAACTCCCCGTCGAAGCTGTTCGTCAGCAGCTTCAACATGTGCTGCGCCTGCTCGTCGCCCTGACCCAGCCCCTGCATCAACTCCGGCTCCCTGGCCTCCAGCAGCTTGACGAGCTCCTTGACCGAGATCTGCACCCCCACATACCCCAGCGACTCCGCACCCAGCACCTTCGGGATGGTCGGCGGCCTGGACACCTCGCTGAAGATCGGCAGCACCGCCCGCGCCTCGGGATCCGGGAAGTCCTCCGGCCCCATCTCCATCTCCATGTTCACCTCGACGCCCGACGACAGATCCACCGTCCCGGCCACCCCCCTCGGCACCGAGTGCCCGCCCGTGACCATCGACCCCCACTCGTCGCCCTCCGTCCAATCCTTCAGCCACACGAACATGTCCTGCGATCGATCCAGATCCTTCGTCAGCGACTTGAAGGACAGCTCCTCCGTCAACCGACCCCCGCCGCCCGCGCCCCGCGCCGCAGCCTCCCGGACCACCTCCGCGCTCGAACCCAGGATCCCCACCCCGCCGGCCTGCAAGATGAACAACCCCGGCTCACCGTCAGGCTCCTCCACCAGCCTCAGGATCCCCTCGCCCACGGACTCAAAGTTCGCCGGCTCGCCCTCAGGGTCCAGCAAGCCCTTGGCCGCCTCGAAGAGCGCCCGCGCGTCCGTGTCCACGATGATCATGAAGGCCTTTTTCGACCCCTCATCCTCCGCCAGGTCGTAGACCACCATCGTGATCTGACCCTTGAGGTGTCTCTCCAGCAAGGCCAGGATCTCGTCCTGCCGCTGCACCTCGCGCTGGATCTCCGGATCGTTGAGCACCCGCTCCACGGTCTCCACCACGAAGGCCAGCGCCTTCGAATCCCGGATCGTCCGGGCGCGCTCCGGGATGTGCCGCATCGAGACGACCATCATCGCCTCCGACCCCACCAGATCCAGGTGCTCCACCCCCGTCTGCGAGGCCAGCGACCCGTCCTTGGACTCACCCCGGCCCGTGCACGCCGTCGCCATCATCGCCAACGCGACCACCAGCCACGCCGCGCAACGCACCCCTTGATTCCTCATCGCTCGCCTTCCTGATCCTTCCGACGCTGCCCGCGCCGCTGTCTGTGCCAAAGCCCGGCGCGAAGATACCACGCAGATCCCCTCAACGCGATCCCGCCCGCCTCTCTTTCACCCACCCCCAATCGGCCGCAAACAAGACGCCGCCGACAGGTCTGCCGACCCCCACATCGCCGACGGGTTTGCAGCCCCAAAGCCGCCGACGGGTTTGCCGGACCCACACCGTCGCCGACGGGTTTGCCGGCCCACACGCCCCCGACGGGTTTGCAGCCCCCACGGCACCGACGGGTTTGTAGGCCCCGACGCCGTCGACGGGTTTGCCGGCCCCCACGGCACCGACGGGTTTGCCAGCCCCCACGCCGCCGACGGGTTTGCCGGACCCTGATCGGGTCCGGCTGCACCGCGCGGCTACTCTGTTTCGCCCCTGACGGGGCTCTAAAATGCGTATCCCGTCTTGGTGAGATCGAAGGACCGAGATGGTTTGCGGCCGCGAGGCGCCAGACAACAACCGACCGATTGGCCTTGTCGGTCCGTTGTCTCATCCGCCCCGCCCCATCGGGGCGGCTCGGTAATTGGAGCCCCGGAGGGGCGAGACGCCGTCGGCATGATCGTAGCCGCGTGGTGCAGCCGCGACAGCGGCAAACCCGTCGGTCCCCGGAAGGACCGTGCGTCCACCCAACGACGCCGACCCGCCGCCATCGACGTGTCCGCCCAACGACGCCGACCCGCCATGATCGACGTGCCCGTCAACAACGCCGACCCGTCATGATCGATTGTTCCCGACGGGGTCTTGTGCCCACCCAACAACGCCCCATCGCCGGAAGGACCGCGCGTCCGCCCAACAACGCCGGCCCGCCTTGATCGACGTGCCCGCCAACGACGCCGACCCGCCATGATCGACGTGTCCGCCCAACAACGCCGACCCGTCGGGATCGACGTGCCCGCCAACGACGCCCACCCGTCGGGATCGTCTTGTCCCACGATCGTCGGTCCCCGGAAGGACCGCGCGTCCGCCCATCGGAGCCCACCCGTCGGGATCGTCTTGCCCTGCGACCGTCGGTCCCCGGAAGGACCGCGCGTCCACCCATCGGAGCTACGGGGTTTTGACCGTGAACGTCGTGTGGAACACGTCCGCGGGGTCCACCTGTGCCTTCACCTTCTGCAGGGCCGCGTACCTGGCCGGCGAATCGTAGAATCGGGCCCGCGTGTCGGGGTTGTTCATGTCGAGCTGCGCCCCGTGGGTGCCGGCGTCCTCGTAGGTGCCCCAGAACATCCGCTTCGTCTCGCCCGGCAGGTAACGGTTCCACAGGGCCAGCATCTCCGCCTGGAAGGCCTCGGCGACGGCCTCGTAGCCCTCCTCGTGGAACACATCGAACACGATCTGGACCAGCGCGTCGCGTTGCTGCATCGCGGTTGTCGGCCCGGTGTTCTGCGCGAACTTGCCCCCTCCGATGACGTTCTGGAACACCACCTTCGTCTTGTCGTGGCGGTTCACGCGGTCGACCAGATCCACGAAGCGGGCGCAGAATTCGGGAGGCATCGGAACGCGCGTGACGTACACCGACTTCTTGTACGGCAAGCTGAACTCCCGGCCCTCAGGCATGCCCCCGAGCACCCCGACGCTGCGTACACCGTCGTCGATCAGGACGGAGAGCGGGGTCGGGCCATCCGGACTGTTCAGCGTCAAGTCCATGACCTTGCCGGTCTGGCGGTCGAGCCAGCTGACCTCGCCTGCGATGGCATTGATGGCCGCCTGGATGATGGGGAACCCCTCGGCGGTCAACGCGCTGGTCTCGATAAGCAGCGTCGCGGGCCGAAGCGTCGAGTGGGGAAGCAGCTCCACCTCGCTCGACACCACCGAGACGAACAGGTCGATGTCCGAACGGAGCTCTCCGGCATGCACGGCCTTCGACCAGAGTCGCACCTGCTCGAAGGCCTCGGCCCATCCGCTTCGGTTGTAAGGGAAGGCGCGCGTGATGCCTCCGCTCTCTGGATACGTCGAGTCGTGGACGACCTCGAACGTGATGGACGTGATCACGCCGAAGCTCCCGGGTCCGCCGCCGAGCACGGCGGCGAACACCCCGTCTGTGGGCGCGGGGTTCGCCGTCGGGATGGGGTAGGTGCGCTCCTTCCACCCTCCGGGACCACCGGTGACCATGGTGAACTCGCGCACCCAGTCCAGGGTGAGCCCGAGCTCACGGGTCTGGTGACCCACGCCTCCCGTCTGCGTGTGCCCGCCGAGCCTCACCAGCGGGCACTCGCCGTGGGGGATCGAGACGTGCGCGCCGACCAGCGCCTTGGACAGGTCCATGAGTGCGGTCGAGGGCCTCACCGTGACCCGGGTCTTGGCGGCGTTGAAGGTGACGCCGGCGAGGTGCTTGAGGTCGATCAGCACGGTGTCGTCGCCACCGGACGACAGGCCACAGTACTGGTGACCGCCAGAGCGCGCGACGACCTTCTTGTTCTGTTGCGCTGCCCAGGCAACCGCCGACACGACCGAGGCGCTGTTCTCCGGATAGCACACGAGGAAGGGCGTCATGCGCGCGCGAACGACCGCCTCGGGAAACGACGAGACCGCGTACTGCTCAATGGACTTGCGGTAGGCCCGATCACCAGTCGAGCGCAGGAAGACCTCGCCGTCGAAGCCCGGGATCGGTCCTTGGGTGTGCGTGGGTGCGAGAGCGGTCGTCGCGCCCGGGGTCGCCCATCCCATCCTCACCTTCGAGGCGGATCGCACCAGCGAGGCGAGCAAGACTCCCGCGGCGGCCGGAAGCATCGCCCGTCGCATCAACGACCCTGCGTGAAGCTCCACCCAGGCCCCCCGTGCCAGCAGGTCGTCGACCTCCGCGATGAAGCCCGTCTCGTCGCTCGACCACCTGGCGTCCGATTCCATGTGGTCCAGGACCTCGCCCGCCGCCGGGCGGCCGAGCCCCGAACCGACCCATCCGCCCAACGTCGCACCCGAGCCATGGAGGATGTCGGACCAGAGGAGGTTCGCATGGGCGGTGAAAAGGGCCCGCTCCACGAAGTGTCGCGTCCGATCGCTGAGCTTCTTGTCCTGCCCGGTAGCCCGGATGATGTGGTCCTGCCCGGTGGCCCGGATGATGATGAGCCTCGCCCCGTAAGCGCCCGAGGATGCGCGCAGCGTGAGGTCCACGCCTCGAAGCGGGCGCACAAACAGCTGCTTGCAGAGCAGCCCAAAGGTCGCCGACGTATAGGGCATCATCCAGACGCCGAGCCAGCGGTTGCGGCCGTACTTCGACCATCTGGCGGCATCGAACACGAGGCTCGTGATCGCTCCGCTGGGATTGCGTCGAAAGCGCCGCCACTGAGCGGCGTCCAGGGTGTTGACCTCTCCTTCCAGAGAGACCACGACGGCTTCGACCACGCCGCGCCAGAGCGGCCAGCGGCGGCTGACGCTCTTGGGGAAGGCGAGTCGGCGGTCGCCGAGGACCGCGGAGGCGAGACTCTGGCTCGGATCGTCCGGCAGCGGGAGAAACAGGGCCCGATGTCGGAGCGCCGTCGCCAGCTCGCCGACCGTGGTCGCTGGCCCCACCCGAATGCGCTGCAGGTCGATGTCGATCGACTTGAGCGCCTCAAGGCTCAGGACGGCGGCGTCGGGATCCGTCACCATATCCCCGGTGTTGATCGCCTCACCACTCCGGATGTGGATCGTCCGACCACACGCCGTGGCGGCCTCGAGGGCGGCGACCACGTCGTCCGAGGAATCGGGGATGAGGACAGGGGGTCTTCCGGTGAACTCCGCGTGGGCGTGGTGCTGGTGGGTGATGCGTCCTTTGAAAGGATTGCCTTGGGAGCTTTGCGCCATGTGTTCGACTCCAGGTCATGTGGGTGTGTGCAGCAATGGTCCGGTCAGTTTTTGAGACCTGAGGCAGGGAGGTCCAAAGGCAGGGTACCCAGGGTAAAGGGACAGCTGCCAACCCAACCCCTGCCCATCGGTGCCCGTGACTTTCGTCGAACAAATCCTGAGCCAGATGCCCGCTCTTGCCAAGCCCCAGCGCCATTTCATCGCCAGCCTCATCACTGTCCTGAGTCTCTTCGTCGGCAGAGCCACCATGACCAACCTCCCACTGGAACCGCCTCCAGCGGGTCGGTCGCCGCAAGGACCGCGCGCCCACCCATCGAAGCGGATAAAATGGTCTTGTCATCTGCTGAATTCTTGCGGACTGAGGTTGCAGCGAGGTAGGCTTTCTCACCACACAGGGCAAGGAAACGAAAGGAGGTCGTCTTGCAACTCCCACCACCCGAAACCAGCTTTCGCAAGAAAGTCCGCGCGGGTCGCTACACGATCCGAAAGCTGATCCGCTTCAAGCGCCAGGAGCTGGCCAACGAGCTCAAGGACATCAACGCCGCCCTCAAGGCCGACGGCCGCAACTGGGAGGACAAGGAGGACGACACGATCGACGCATACGCCGATCGAGACGCCGTCGACGACACCCTGGACGCCAGCACCCAGGACATTCGGGTGGAGCTGGCCGGACGAGGCCGCAAAGCCTCCACTGAGGCGCCCTACACCGACGTCTTCCACAGCGGCGTCGGCCACTACACCGAGGCCACCCTCGATCTGGAGGTCGAGCGCTACATGGAGCTGGTCCAGAACATCTCGACCGCGCTGCCCGAGGACGACCCCATCCGCGTCCAGAAGCTCCCCGTGATCGAGGCGGCCATCGACGACTACAAGCGCGCCGACGAGGCCGTCACCAAGGCCGAGATCGAGGTCACCATGGCCCGGCTCGCCCTCAAGAAGACCGAGGCCTCCTGGGCCCGCGTCATGGAGAAGATCTACGGCCTCCTCATCGCCGAGATCGGCCTCAAGGCCGCCGATCGCTTCTTCAGGTAACCCCTGGCCGCGCTCCCCTCCAGGCCGACCCTCCAACGGCTCTGGTCCAGGCTGTGATCATGCGTGCCGCCCGCCCGCCCGCCCCAGGCTCGCGCCTGGGGCTACAAACCCAGGGACGCCCCTTCGGGGCTCTCGACGGGCTCCGGGTAAGCCCGCAGCATCGTTTCGTTCGGCTCGATGCCCTCAATATGGAGGGGCGCTTGTGTGGGGTGACACGCCCCACGCCCGCTGACGCCCCGTCGCCAGCCCCGCAGGGGCATCCCTGATCTGTAGCGCCGGGCGCGAGCCCGGGGCGGCGAGCGGGCTTCCAACCCCCGCTCATCGCGATCCCCGGCGAAAATCCCACCTCGGAGCTCCTTTTCGGCCTTGCGGCTCGCCACAACACCGCGCCGGAGCTCCTTTTCGATGTTGGGACGCGCTCCAACACCATCCCGGAGCTCCTGCGCGGTGTTGGGACGCGCCCCAAGACCATCCCGGAGCTCCTTTTCGATGTTGGGGCGAGTCCCAAGACCATCCCGGAGCTCCTGCGGGCTCTTTTGTGGCCTCAAGGCGCCGAAGCGGGGTTGTCGGAGCGCGTCGGTGCGGGCACAGTGGCGAGTCTGTTGTGAAGCGACGCGCTCGCGTCGTCGGGCGTCCGGTGGGCGTCGATCCGGCGGCGAGGATGTGAGGTCGAGGGGAGGGGGTCAAGATGACGAAGATCACCACGCGCGTCGCCGTGGCGCAGTTCGCCTATCCGCCTGCGGCATTGCCAGATCCGCACTCGTGCCTGTCCACGCCGGTCTCCTCGTTCGAGACGGGCGACATCCTGGCGGGGATCCCGGACACCTTCGCCGAGCGAGAGGCGGCTCTGCGTGATCGGCTCGGCGCGGCCTGGGCGCGGCAGGAGGTGGCGCGGTCGGCGGGGCTCAGGCCGCGTCGTCCGGGGGCGTCGGCGCGGCGGCCTGGGCGATCGCAAGCGGCGATCCGTGCCAGATGGAGCGGTTGCTGGCCTTGAACCAGGCGCCGGGCATGCTGTCGACGACCAGATCCTCGGCGCTGACGACGTCAAAGTTGCAGGCCCCGGAGATCTGGGTGGCGAAGGTCGACTGCCGGAAGCTCAAGGCCACCGTGTAGGCCTCCGGGTGCTTGTTCATCAGCCACAGGGCGACCCGCAGGTTGTTGCCGTCGTCGTTGGAGCCCAGCACGAAGACCGGCTCCTTGATGCCGGGATCAAAGTGCGCCTCGGCGCGCTCCCAGACGTTCGGGTCGGCCATGTCCCCCTCGATGATCTCCAGGCGGTACCCCCCCTTGAAGCCCACCTGCTCGTCGAAGACCGCGGTGTGGAACTTCGCCCGCGTGTCCATCACGATCACGGTCTTGAAGGTGCCGATGGCGTGCTCCTGAAGCTCGGCCAGGATCGTCTGCCCGAAGCGCCCGAAGCCCGCGATCACCACCAGATCCGCCGGCTCGGTCCTGTCGAAGTGCTCCAGCATCCGGGTCGTGACCAGGTGCCGGGCGGCGATGTGGTGCGAGTTGAAGATCTGCGAGCGGCTCAAGACCCCGCTCTTGTTGAGCAATCTCAACATCGTAATATCCGACACGTGCAGCACCGTATCGGGCGCAAGCTCAGGCCACTCCGCCCCGATCTTCGAGGCCGCCTCCATGTTGGTGAAGTCATTGCCCGTCAAGAGCATCAGCCGTCTGGCCCTGTTCAGGTTGAGCGACTCCAGCACCGCATGGCTTGAGATGTCCCCCTTGACCAGATACGCGCCGAAGTGCTTCTCCACATCCACCGCGTCGAGCAGGTCCGCGCGCGACTCCACGATCACCACCGGCGTGTTCGGCGACTCCGCCCGAAGCCTCGCCAGGTAGAGCATCGTCAGCCGCCCGGCCCCCCCGATGACCACGTGCCCCTTGATCCGCCGCAGCGCCCACGCCTGCGGGTTGAGCGTCCTGACGATGGCCTCGATCACCGCCGACAACGTGATGATCGGACACAGGAAGTAGGCCGTCCACAAGAGCGAGAGCGCCAGATTGGAGCCCCCCCTGGGCACCCCCAGATCCATCCCCCCCAGCACGAACAAGCCCAGCGTATAATAGACGTGCGTCCAGATCCCCGCGTCCTCGACTCCCATCCTGTCGCTCACCCCCGCGCCAAGCTGGAAGCCGAGGAAGCCCACCATGAAGGCCATCGCCAGCAGCATGGAGCGCCACCTGAACCACCGCCACAGCTTCGTCATGGAAGCCCTCTCGACCACTGACAGGAGTTCTACCATTCCCCACCGCTCCCCACCGCGCCAACCCCGATCTCCAACGACGCTCCTCTCTACACCACCTCCCCATCCCCTGAAAGAGCCCCGCCAACGACGATCGCCCCACGCTCCACGCCCCACGAGCGCCCCAGGCCCCACGGTCGCCCTCACGCTCCTCGCGCCGCTCCACGTTCGTCGATCGCCCCACGCTCCTCGCACCGCCCCCGTTGGGGACGGGCTCGTCGGGTGGGGCTACAAGTGCGGGTGGGCTGCGCCCTGTCGGTCGCAGGCCAGCGAACGGCCCAGGTCGACACCTGAGGGCGTAAAAACCCCAATCCACAGGCCCACTTCGACGCGCTAATCCGGCCCTTCGATCCGCTCTGGCCCGCCCGCCGGCCTGCGCCCACCGGGCGCAGCCCCCCCGCGCATCCAAGCCCCACCCGACGAGCCCGTCCCGAAGGGCGGTGCGAGGAGCGTGGGGCGATCGGCGGGTTGCCCGAGGGCGCTGCCCGCGCTATCTTGCCGCCGCCGAACCCGCTCAGGGAGCCTCCATGCCTGCTCTTCACGGATTCTTGATGATCCTCGCGATCCTGGCCGCGCTGGCCTCGTCTGGGTGCGAGGGGTCGGGTGCGGGCGTCAGCCCCGAGGCCTTGCCGGCGTGCGAGAGGGCCTGCGCGAGCGAGCCGCCGGGCATCTCGACGCTCGCGATGGACAAGCGAGGCTTCTGGACCTTCGCGGCCGGGGTCGAGGCGCCGACCTTGAAGACGGCGTCGCTGGACGAGGCGCTGGCCGAGATCGATCGCCTGGACGCCCACGTCGCGCAGAAGCTCGGCCTGCCCAGGGCGGGCATCCTCTACCTGAAGTGCGCCGCCGAGGTCGACGCCGACCGGATCGCGAGCCTCCTTGAGCACCCCGGCGCCGAGCGCTACGTGATCCTGGCGCTCGCTGGCCGCTCGCCGCAGGGGGTCGGCCACGCGCCCGTCAAGCTCTGGAGCGCCGCGCAGGCCCGGGCCGACGTGGAGCGAGGGGTGGTCGAGGCGCTCACCGATCCGAAGGCCATCCAGCCCTGCTCGGAGTCGCTGGCCACCGCGTGCCCTGTCCTCCTGGCGCCCGTCGACGGCCGCTCTTGCGCGGACCTCGTGGCGCTGGCCGACGCCGCCGCGCTCAAGGGCCGCGCCCTGGGCTTCGTCGCCCGCCCCTGAGCCGCCGCGCCGCCTCTCGCGATGCTTCTTGAATGGATTCGCCCGCGCCCGTTGTTGTCTGTGCGCTTTGGACGAAGGCTGCGTCTGCGGGCGTGGGCGGGCCGCCTGGGTGGGCCCACCGCGCGTTGCGGCTTGTGCGCGGCGGCGTAAAGGTGCAGGATTCCAAGTGTATTCAAGAGGGCGTCGGAGGTCGACATGCGATCCTGGGAGAGCGTGGGGAGGAGGTCGGAGGCGATGTCAGGGCGGGTCGTGTTGGAGGGTCCAGCGGGGAAGGGTGGGGCGAGCCAGGCCAGCTCGTCCTCGGGGAGGGCCTTGTGGCGCGGGGCGGCGCTGATCCTGGGCGCGTGGCTTGCCTGGGCTGCGGCGGGGTGCGCGGGTCAGGCAGAGAAGGTCGCGCTCAAGAGCGATGAGGATGAGCTCCGGGGCAGCAAAGCGATCGGGGGCGTGTCGGCGGGCGGGTCGACGGGGGAGGTCAAGGCGTCCTACCGGGCGTCCTACGCGCTGGTGGTGGGGATCAACGGTTACCCGAAGGCCTCGCGGCTCAGCGGAGCGGTGCGTGACGCGCGGGAGGTGCAGCGGGAGCTGGAGCGGCAGGGCTTCAAGGTGGAGGTGTTGCTGGACGCGGAGGCGACGCGGGGCAACATCCTCAAGCGGCTCGACGGGCTGTTGAGGGAGAAGGTGGGGCCGGACGATCGCTTCGTGATGTATTTCGCGGGTCACGGGCACACGGTGGGCGACGAGGGCAATGCCATCGGCTTCCTGTTGCCCTTCGAGAGCGCCTTTGAGGACGTGACCTTCACGGGGATCTCGATGGGGGAGGTGCAGGACCTGTTCAAGATCTCGACGGCGCGGCACGCGATGTTCATCGCGGACGCGTGCTATTCGGGGCTGGCGCTGCCGAAGATGCGGGGGGAGGCCAAGGCGGACGTGCAGGTGCCGGGCTACCTCCAGCGGGCGGTGCAGGAGCGGGCTCGGGTGGCGCTGGTGGCCGGATCGAGCGATCAGCAGGTGTTGGACAACTGGCAGGGGCACGGGCTCTTCACCTACTACCTGCTGGCGGGCTGGCGAGGGGGGGCCGACCTCAACGGCGACGGGGTGGTGGCCAGCCAGGAGCTGCTGGCCTACGTCGAGGATCGGGTGAGGCGCACGGCCTACGAGGAGTTCGGAGGGCACGCCCAGGTGCCGCACATGGCCAGGGCCGGCGAGGGCGAGATGGTGTTCGTGGGCTCGGCCCTGGTGGTGGACGGGGAGGGGGCGGGCGACCCCGAGCTCGCGCCGGAGGTCCCCGCGCTGGACGTGGGGCTGGTGTGCGACGGGATCGAGGTGTGCCGGGAGATCGGCGAGCGGATCCATTATCAGGACAGGCCGATGCAGGCGGTGCCCTTCTACGAGTTCTCGTGCGACGGCGGGGACGGGGTCTCGTGCGTGCGGCTCGGGGAGATCGAGGAGCGGGTGCTGGGGCGCGTCGAGCGGGCCATGGAGCTCTACAAGGGGGCGTGCGATCAAGGGCTGGCCGAGGGCTGCGTGCGGCTGGGGCTGCTCTATGAGCTGGGGCCAGAGGGCGCGCGCGATCTGAAGGCGGCGGCGGGCTACTTCCGGCAGAGCTGCGACAAGGACGGGGAGGGGAGCCTGGGGTGCGCGGAGCTTGCCGAGCTGTGCAAGGACGAAGCACAGCCCGGCTGCGCCTCGTGCCTGTCGGAGGCGAGCTTCTCGGTGGCCGGGGGCTGTCAGTGCATGTCGGGGGCGGCCTACGTGGAGGGCCGGGGGTGTCAGTGCTTTGACGGCGCGCTCTACGATCCGTCCTGCGGCTGCAAGTGCCTGTCGGGGGCGATCTACGTCGACGGCCAGGGGTGCGCTTGCGGCGGCGGGATCGCGTACAAGCCGGGGGAGGGCTGCCAGTGTCCGGGGGGCACGCGCTATTGCAATGGGTCGTGCATTGGGCAATGGGCCTTCTGCGTCGACCCCGGTGGGAAGGGGGCGGACTACAAGACGCCCCGTGTCGTCCAGATGCTGACGAAGCGGGAGGTCATCGTCGAGCTCAAGCGGCACGAGCGCTTCTTCGAGGCTTGCGGGGAGCGAGCGGGGGTCAAGGGCGTGTCGCTGGATCTGGAGTTCGGGGTGGAGCCGTCGGGCAGGGTGAGCTCGGTCGTCAACCACGGCGAAGAGGCGCCGGGGGCCCTGGTCGAGTGCGTCCGAGCGCGGCTGTCCAAGATCCGCTTCCCGGCCAGCGACATGGGCATCGATGCGCTGCGCCGGACCTTCGAATTCTAGAACGCTGATTGGTTTGACGCCCATCGTTCCCTCGAACCGCTCAGCGTCCTGGATCGGAGGGGGGTCAGGGGTCGGGGGTGGGGGGATCGTTGTTGTCGTCGAGGGCGAGCGAGAAGTCGTCGAGGTGGCGCAGGACGTTTCGGATGAAGGTGGGGCTCGGGGGGTAGCGCGAGGCGACGGGGTGCTCGGTGCGGTAGTCGGCGATGATGGCCTCGACGACGCTGTCGGGGGCGGGGTCGAGGTTGGTCTTGCGGCCCTGGGCGTGGATGGCCCGCACGGCGTCAAAGGCCAGGCGCGAGAAGGGCTTGTTGATGCACCAGAGGTCCTGACCGGCGCGGGCCAGCTCGACGCGGGCGAAGAGCGCCGGCAGCTCGATGTCGAGGATGTCGCAGATCAAGGTCAGGCTGAAGCCGGTGCTGGAGACGGAGTTGATGAGCTTCTCGGCGTTGGCCAGGCCCCCGAGCTTCATCATGGAGCGGTGGATGAGGTGGGGGAGGTGGACGTCGACCCAGTCGTGGATCAGCGCCAGGCTCGACCCCTCGCGCAGCTTCTCCATCGTCCGGCTCTGGATCTGCCGAGCCCGCTCCCGGCTGATCCCCAGCGCCTCGCCGGTCTCGCGCAGGGTCAGCTCCTTGCCCTGCAGCCCGTAGCGCTTGTTGATCACGTCGCGCTCGCGGTCCTTGAGCGGGCCGACGATGGCCTTGAGCAGGGCCGGGGGGGTCAGCCGCCGCTGGGTCACGCTCCAGAGGTTGCCCAGCATGAAGCGGTAGACGCGGGCGAACTGCCCCAGGATGCGAAAGAGCTCCCCGACCGAGCGCTCGCCCAGGTTGCGCATCTCCAGCAGGGCGGCCTGCGAGGCGAGCACCTCCCCGACCGTGTCCAGCTCCGCGCCTTCGAGGGCGCGCAGCGTGCGGGTCGGGATCGACAGGTAGATCAGGCGCGTCTCGATGTAGGCCGGATCGAAGACCTTCGGCGCCTTGAGCGCGAACTCGGCCTGGACGACCGGGGAGTAGGCCAGCAGATCCCAGTTGAACTTCTCGACGAACTGCTGCTCGGCCTTGAGCTGCTCCAGCGCCGCCGTGATCGAGGTCATGTCGTCGGGCGTCAGATCCTTGTGGATGTGATCGGGCCTGACCACCAGCCGCTCGGCGTCCTGGGCATTGCGCACGCCGATGTGGTGGAGCTTGGGCAACAAGTCCGCGAGCGACAGGAGGTTCTGGATCGGCACCATCGCTAGAGACAGGTTGAGCAGCATCCGGGTTCCTTGCGAGTGACAAGAGGCTCCGCCCACATTCCACATTCTGTGCCAACGCCCGTCTCGACGTCAAGTGGCCCCGGCAAGCGGGCTTTCTGGGACAGGTTCGTTCAGTGAAGGCTCCAAGCCCCACGAGCGCCCCACGCTCCTCGCACCGCCCCCGTTGGGGACGGGCTCGTCGGGTGGGGCTTGGATGCGCGGGGGGGCTGCGCCCTGGCGGTCGCAGGCCAGCGCACGGCCCAGGTCGACACCGGGGGAGTGAAAATCCCAATCCGCAGGCCCACTTCGACGCGGTGATCCTGCCCTGCGATCCGCTGTAGGCCGCCCGCGGGCCTGCGACCGCCAAGGCGCAGCCCACCCGCGCTTCCAGCCCCACCCGACGAGCCCGTCCCCCCGGGTGGGGGGCGGTGCGTGGAGCGTGGGGCGCTCGTCGAGCGTGGGGAGATCGTGGAGCGTGGGGTGCTCGTCGTTCGTGGGGCGGATCGAGGAGCGTGGGGCGATCGACGAGCGAGGGGCGGTGCCAGGAGCGTGGGGCGGGGGTTTCCAATCCTGGTCGAGGCGCTATACTCCCTCGGCTACGAGAAAGAACCGGGAGCGTCTCCTACCCTCTGGACCCAGGTCAGAAGCCATGATCCTCAACCTCCACCGCAACCTCCTCATGACAGGGGCGCTCCTGTGCGCCCTGCCCACCACGGGGCTGGCCCAGGAGCCAGGGGCTGAGGGGGAGGATGGCCCGCCAGAGGTGCTGGTCACCATCCCCCAGGTGGAGGCGCCGATCCAGGGGGAGCCGGGGGAGTTCATCCCGTCGGGGGGTTTTGAGGGGGTGCTGCTGTCCTCGGGGGTCCGGGTGCTCGATCTCGACAGCGGGGCGGTCTTCTTCGAGCCGAAGGACAAGGACGAGGCCATTGTCACCCGCGCGATCCAGTGCCGCGTGGGCAAGGCCCCCTACCTGGGGTGCGGGCTGGTCGGCGCCGAGGTCAAGACCAGGACGTTCAAGGTCACGGAGAGGGTGAGCGAGCGCACCGTCGAGGTCGAGAAGACCGTGACCTGGGAGCGGCATCGGCTGGGCTTTGGCGACAACCTGGGCAACTTCGTCGAGCTGGCCACCCAGGAGGACTCCGTCCCCTCGGTCGACGACCCCTCGGTGGGGACGCGCTACAGCTTCGACGTGCTGGGGCTCTTCGTCGATCTCGACGACACGCCACACCTCTTCTACACCCTGACGAGGACCGTCACGAGTCGCGGCAAGGGGAACGCCCTGGTGTCGGAGTCGACCTCCGAGACCTTGTTGTGGGAGGGCAAGTCGCCCCGGCCCTTCGCCTTCGGGGGCGGGCAGCCCATCACCGCGGTGCGCCGCGACAGCGGCTCCGGCGTCGGCCACCCCACCCGCACCAACCCGCTGCTCCAGTTCGCGCGCGTCAAGGGTCGGCTGTGCATGGTCTACGCCACCGAGACGGGGGCGGGGCCTCTCGTGATGGAGTGTCTGGGTGAGGGCCAGGCCCAGGAGCCGCCCAGGGAGCTCCACCAGGGGGTGGCCGCCTTCACGCCGACCTCCGACGCCTCGACGGTGGTCACCGTCGTCGAGGAGGCCATGTACGACTTCCGCTTCCGGCAGGGGCCGGACGGCTGGCTCTACCTCTTCTACCACGACCCTTCGGAGGAGTCGGCCATGGTCGCCTTGAGCCAGGACGGCCAGACCTGGACGCCCCAGATCATCGACGAGAAGGAGAGCGGGTGGCAGCTCGACGCCGCGGTCGGCAATGGGAAGGTCTTCGCCCTCTACTATTACTTCCGGAACTCCTTCAACAAGGGCCTGCGCGTGGTCGCCTTCGAGGGCGGGAAGATCGTCCAGGGGCCCAGCACCATCGTCCGTCAGGCCGAGCACAACACCGGCTGGTATCCCTTCCTGGGGGTCTCGTCCAGCGGCAGCGTGTGGATGACCTACTGGGACAACGTCCTTGAGGAGTCGCGCGCCTGGGCCAGGGTCAACAGCGTCAAGGATCTGTCCCAGCACGCCATCAAGGAGACGGGCCGCTGGGAGGACTCCTACAAGAACTGGTACCTCCAGGCCGGCGTCGGCGGGTGGTTTGCCGCGTGGCAGCTCTTTGACATCACCCCCGATCCCGCCGACACCGACCAGGTCGCGATCGGCGAGTCCCGCTACACGCTGGCCAGCACGCTGCTGTCCACGGTCGCCTTCGAGGCCGAGCTCTTCGGCGCCTCTCTGGGCCTGTCCTACGCCCGCTCCATCATCAAGGACGCCCAGGGCGCCCTCAAGGAGCAGGTCGATGACGACGCCGTCGACTTCTTCAGCGGCCAGCTCAAGATCGACAAGATCTTCCCCGGCCACGACGTCAAGGTCCAGTTCACCACGGGCCGCTACCAGGGCTTCGCCGAGCCGGGGGACAACGTGATCTTCGAGCAGGGCCAGGGCGGCGGCGGCTTCCTGGGCGCCACGGGGCTGCCCATCGACACCCAGTATGTCGACGCCCAGGCCCTCTTCCTCAACAAGTGGCGACTGAAGTACGGGCTGGCGCTGACCTCCTACACCCTGCCCATGACCCTCCACACCTGGCACGCCCCCCAGGACCAGGCCGCCTACCAGTTCACCGGCTCCTTCTTCCGACAGACCGACAACACCAGCATCAAGGCCCTCTTTGGCTACTCCACGCTCGACTACGTCAGCAAGTACGAGAACCGCTACAACGGCCTCATCCTCGATCTCTACGTCGACGGCGGCCTCAGCCTGCTCTCCTTCGACACCATCGCCCTGCCGGGCGTCGAGGAGCCCGTCGACGACGCCTTGACCCTGGACCTGCGCCTGTCGCTCAACGTGGGCTGGCTCTTCTTCAAGCGCTGGTACAACACCCTGGGCTTTGGCTTCTACATCCAGCCAGCCTACATGGTCGAAGGCTCCCTCACCGGCCTGCCCGCCCGCCCCGGCGACCGCGATCTGAGCAAGGAGGACGCCGACACCGGCCCCGACAGCACCGCCAGCCCGGGCTTCACCACCCTGCGCCACGGCCCTCGCCTGGACATCGGCCTCGTCTGGTAGCGGCCCTCGCCCAAGGGTCCACGATCGCCGTCTGCCCGCTCCTCGCCTGCGGCCTTCGACCGGCCAGGGCCCCTCGCGCCGCCCTCCTGCTTGAACCCACCGCGCCCCGGCGGCGCGCTCTCTCAACACCGACGACAGAAGGCCCCAGATGGAAAAATCCCCCTCTCTCCCCCGCTGGTCGCTCGCCGCCTTGTGCCTCGGCCACGCGGCCGTCTTCGCCTGGTCCGCCTGGACGCTCCCGTGGGGACAGTGGACCGTCTTCGCGGCCTGTTGCGCGGCGCTGTCCCTGATGCACGTCGCCACGGCCTCGCTGGCGGCGCTGGGCGCCCGGCCGCTGGCCGTGGCGTGGCGAATCCAGTCGCTGGCGGCGCTGGCCTTCCTGATCTACATGGGCTGGTCGCTGCTGACCTCGGCGCTCTACCTCAACGCGGTCTACGAGTCGCTCGGGCCTGCCGTCGGCGCCATCATGGTGGCCTCCTTTGGCCTCGTGGTGCTCGTGACCCTGCCGCTGGCCTGCTGGGGGCTGGCCAGCACGGGCGGGGTGCGGTGGACCCGGAGATCCTCGGCCGGGCTCGCGCTCCTCGCGGCGCTGGGGGGGCTGCAGATCGCCTCGCTGCGCCAGGTGGCCCAGGGCGTCGAGCTCGTCGGGGACGAGGCCCTCCCGCACATCGAGCGCGCCCTGGAGGACGCCTTCGCCTCGGTGGAGACCTTCAAGAAGCGCCCGCCGTCGATCAAGACCCGAAGGTCGGCGCTGTGCGAGGCGCCCCTGGACGAGGGCGCCTTGACCCTCATCTTCACCTTCAACGACCGCCGCGCGAAGCCCGCTCGCCCTCTGACCCGGTGCGTCCAGGTCAAGGACGCCGCGCAGCTGAGCGCCTCCGCCAAGGCCCTGGTGGAGGCGCACGCGATCAAGGGCTTCGTCAAGGTGGACCTGATCACCCGCCGCTTCGAACTCCCCCAGGGCGAGGGGCTGATGGCGGCGATGTCCTTCAGGCCGGGGCTGGACGGGGCCTGCCGGGGGCAGCGGTGCCTGATGCCGTGGCAGCTCGTCGCCAACGAGGTCTTTGACACGCACAACCCGCTTTCCAACTGGCGAAAGTTCCGCTCGGGGGTGTCCATGCGGACCCTCAAGCGCTTGATCCGCAAGGGAAATCCTGAAGGTGACGCCCTGGCGAGGATCGAGTCGGTCGGTTGGGTGCTGGACCGGCGCGGGCGGCTCGTGCGCGAGGGCCGGCTCAAGCGCGCCGGGGCGGCGGCGACCCCCGAGGTTGTCGCGGCGTCCACGAGCGCCGCCCACGCGTACATCCTGGGATCGCAGCGGGACGACGGACAGTTTCGATACATCCTCAACCCGATGACGGGCCAGAGCGTCGACGCGCCCTTCTCCCTGCCTCGGCAGGCGGGGACGACCATGGTGATGTGCGAGCTTGGCGGCTCCGGGCCGGCGAACCTCAAGGCGGTGGGGCGCTCGCTGGAGCTGCTGGCGAGCATGGAGCGGCAGGTCGGGGAGGGGGGGGCGGGCTTCCTGCTTCCCCCCGAGCACGATCCTGGCAAGCCGGTGGCCCTGGGGAGCACGGCCTTGACGCTCGTGGCGCTCTTGAAGTGCAGGCCCCTGGTGGGGGAGGCGCACGACGCGCGCATCGGGAGGTTGTTGAGGGCGATCTTGCGGTCGCAGCGGCCCGAGGGCAACTTCCACCACCTCTTCGACGCGGCCACGGGCGCCCCCGCGGTGGACAGGGGAGGGCGGCTCTACATCGACGGTCAGGCGATCTACGCGCTCGTCCTGGCGGAGGCGGTCGGGCAGGAGGCGCCCGGCCAGTGGCCGGCGCGCGACGAGATCCACGCCGCGGTCCAGCGCGCGATGGATCACTTCGGGCGCGACTACTGGTCGCACTTCGCCGGGCGCTTCTTCTTCTTCGAGGAGCACTGGCACTGCCTCGCGGCGGCCGCCGCGCTGGGCCACCACCGCCACGAGGCCTACGAGGACTTCTGCCTCGACTTCATCACCTACCGCCAACGCCTCCAGCACGACGAGGGCTCGGACGTCCACGCGGACTACGTGGGCGGGGTGGGCTACGGGAACCTGTCGCCCCCGCGCAACACCGCCACGACGGGCTTTGGCGAGCCGCTGGCGGCGGCCATCCAGATCAAGCGGGCCAGGGGGCTCAACACCGAGCGCGAGGAGCACTTGATGCGCCTGTCCATGGACTTCCTGGTGCGCAACCAGTGGTCCGCGGACACCTGCTTTGCGTGCAGCCGCAGAGCCGATCCCGAAGGGGGCTTCAGCCAGACCATGATCACGCTGCCCATCCGCATCGACTACGTCCAGCACGCCTGGGCTTCGATCGGGCACGGCGCCAGGGTCCTCGACGAGGGGCTCGGACGCTGATGGGCCTGTGAGGCTGGCAGGGTCACCGAGCCGCCGATCGGCGACCTCCTCAAGGGCCAGGCCTCTCGCTGAACAGACCTGAGCCCGACACAGGTTCGCTCAGCGAAGGCTCCAGGCCCTTCGACGGACGCCCCACGCACGACGACCGCCCCACGCTCCTCGCACCGCCCCGTTGGGGACGGGCTCGTCGGGTGGGGCTTGGAGGCGCGGGCAGGCTGCGCCCCTTGGGCGCAGACCGGCGGGCGGGCCAGGTTGACACCAGGGGGGGGGGAATCCCAATCCACAGGCCCACTTAGACGCGGTGATCCGTCCGTACGGTCCGCTGTCGACCGTCCGCCGGCCTGCGCCCATCGGGCGCAGCCCCCCCGCGCTTCCAGCCCCACCCGACGAGCCCGTCCCGAAGGGCGGTGCGAGGAGCGTGGGGCGGTCGTCGTGCGTGGGGCGGTGCCAGGAGCGTGAGGCGGTGCCAGGAGCGTGGGACGTGGGGGGGCGTCGGAGCCCCTGGCTGGACAGCCCTGAGCCCGACACCGGAGGCGCCGCTCGGGCCATTGACGCCCTTGAGGGTATGCTTAGACTGTCTGCCGTTTTGCAAAAAAAGTGCTGGTAGATGATGAGGATGAATGAGGTCAGGTATGGCTGTGAAGACGAAGTGGGTGGGGGCGTGGGTCGCCGTGACGGCGGTGTGTCTGGGCGGGTGCGACCCCGAGCTCGTGGGAGGCAGAGGTTGCGATCCCGAGCTGAACGACGACGACTCGGACACGCCTGACGGCGGAGGCTTTGTCGGTGGGGGCGGGCAGTTCGTCGCTGAGGATGAGGAGGAAGCTGAGGGCGGCTTTGTGGCCGAGGGCGACGGCGACAACCCCTGCGCGCCGGGAGAGAGCCCCGAGCCCGACGGCCCTGAGCCCCAACCCGAGGCCGAGCCAGACCCCATCGAGCCCGCCCCGGAGTGCTCCATCACCTCGTGCCAGCGCGACGATGCCTGCGGCGATGAGGGCCTCTGCCGTCTGGGCGCTTGCCGCACCGCTTGCGAGCGAGATCCCGACTGCGGCGCCACCGAGCTGTGTCGCGAGGGCTTCTGCAAGGCCTCCTCGGGGGAGTGCCTGGCCGGCGGCGATTGCTCTTCGATGGATCTGAGCGGCGCCGCCTTCGAATGCGCGATCTTGTCCCAGACGATCTTCGAGGACGCCACCCTCGACGGCGCCTCCTTCGCGGGGGCGCTCATCGATCGCGCCTCCTTTGAGGACGTCAGCGCCAGGGGAGCCCTCTTCACCGGGGCCAACGCCACCGAGAGCGACTTCAAGGACGCCGATCTCAACGGCGCCGTTCTTGCGTTGGCCGATTTGACCAGCGCCAGATTCGAAAGGACCAACCTGGGCCGCGCCAACCTCTCCGAGGCCAACCTCCAGAGCGCCGACCTCACCTCAGCGCAGCTCCCCAACGCCAACCTCAAGGGCGCCACGCTCGCCGAGGCCAACCTCAGCTTCGCGTCCCTCGTCGGCGTCGACTTCTCGGACGTCGATCTGTCCACCGCCGTCGTCGAAGGCGTCCAGCTCGGCCCGGACATGCGCTGGACCGGCGCGACCTGCCCCGATGGCACCGCCGCCGCCGCCAACGGCGACACCTGCGGCGGTCATTTCCGAAACATCCTGGACCTTTGCGACGCGAAGCCCAGCGCTCGTTGCGCCGGGGTGGACCTCACGGGGGCCTTCCTCGATCTCGCCAACCTCGAAGGCGCCGACCTCTCGGGGGCGATCCTCACCAACGCCACGGCGCGCTTCGCCTTGTTCAAGGGCGCCAACCTCTCGACCCTGGTGGCCGGCGGGGCCTTCTTCGAGGACGCTGACCTCCAGGGCGCTCGCCTGGGAGGAGCCACCTTGTCGCGGACCTTTCTGACGCGGGCCAATCTGAGCGGCGCCGACCTCCAGGGCGCCGACCTGGGGGAGGCCGTCCTGTCCGAGGCCCTGCTCGCCGACGCCGATCTGCGCCGCGCCAACCTCCGCCGCGCCTTCCTCATCAACGTCGATCTGCGCCAGACTCGCCTGGATGGCGCCACCTTTGACGCCACCAGCCTTGAGGGGGTCAACCTCCAGGGCGTCGACCTCACCGCCTTGACCTTGACCAACGTCATCCTCAAGCTCGCCAACCTCGAAGGCGCCACTCTGACGGGCATGTCTCTCAGCGGCCTGGACATGATCGTCGCCACCCTGATCCGTGTCCGCGCACGGGGCACGGACTTCACCTCCGCCGACCTCCGATCGGCCGACTGCACCGAAGCTGATATGAAGGACGCCCTCTTCGTCGGGGCCCAGCTCTCGCGCGCCAACTTCGCGGACGCTGATCTGAGCGGCGCCAGCATGGAGAGCGCCGACCTCGAAGAGGCCGACCTCCAAGGCGCCGACCTCTCCGGCGTCAACTTCACCTTCGCCCGCATGACAGGCGCCAAACTTCAGGGCGCCAACCTCTCTGGCGTCACCTGGTCCCAGACCACGTGCCCCGACGGCTTCTTCACGGGCGACGACGGCACCTGCGACGATCACCTCTGATCCTCCAGAGCGCGGCGGCCCGCCGGCTGCTGTTGCAAAAGCCCAGCATTTTCAAGATCATGCCCTCGCCGATTCCCGGAGCCAGGCGAGCGCTCCTCGCCTTCATTGGAGGTCAAGCAGGATGGGAACCCAGACCATTGCGCGAGTCCATTCATAACGCAGGCTACCTTCGCACGCTCCTGATGCCCTCGCTGGCGCTGGCGATCTTCATCGCCCGGCCGCACGAGGGCTGGGCGCTCTGGGCGGCGCTGGCGGCGCCTCAGATCCTGGACGTGCTGACCTCCCGCGACGCCGAGGAGCCCCGGCCTCCGGACGCAGGCCACCTCAAGTGGCTCATGGGGCTCATCCTGGACGCGCAGCTCGCCCTCCACTTCGCGAACCTGATCCTGGCGCTGGGCTGGGTCAAGGACGCGGGGCTGCTCTCCTTCGAGGCGCTCGTCGCGCTCTCCTGCCTGATCCAGGCGGGCGGCCTCACGGCGGCGGTGGGCGGCCACGAGCAGCTCCATTGGCATTCGAAGCGACGCCGCCTCGCCGGGCGCCTGCTCTACTGCACCATGCTCCACGAGCACTGGTGCGCCGAGCACCTCAGAGGCCACCATCTCCACTATGGCACCCTTCAGGACCCGACGACCGCCCGCTACGACGAGAGCCTGGCGGCCTACTTGCGCAGGATCATCCCCCAACAGTGGCGCGCCGCGTGGCGCGTCGAGCGCGAGCGCAACCAGCGCCGTGGCCCCATCGCGCGCCACGCCCACAACTGGGTGATCCAGGGGCTCGCCGTCGAGGCCCTCATGCTCGGGGGCGTCTTCGCGGCCTTTGGCCCCGAGGCGCTGGCGCTCTTCGTGATGCAGGCCGTCGGCGTCACGCTTGGCCTGCTCATCATCAACTACCTGGAGCACTGGGGCCTCGATCGGGACAAGGCGCCCGCGGCCGGCTCCTGGGACACCGCCCACTCGGGCACGCTCTTCGCCATGATCGGCCTGCCCAGACACGCGGACCACCACAAGCACGCCAACCGGCGCTTCTTCCAGCTCGGGCTCGACGAGCAGGCCCCCAGGCTCCCGGCCAGCTACAAGGCGCTCTCCTTGATCGCCATCTTCGACAACGCGAAGTTCCGCTCCCTCATGCGACAGGCCCTGGACCTCCAGGGCCTCTCCTGCCTCCGGCCCTGAGCGCCGCGCCCTCCCCGATTGCCGACTCCACTGTTGCCAGATTCATCTGTTATTTCAATAGGATAGGCAGTTGGTTTGCGCGGTGAGGCCAGCGCCGCCAGGGTCAGCGATCGAGGCCATCGCAGGACACGCTCTTCTTGATGCGGTGTGCTCAACGGCCGAAGCCGATCACAGCGGTCTGCGGGCGGTCTGCGGGCCGAGGTTGCCTGATCCGAGGCCCTGGACTGCTGGTGCTCAACGGCCGAAGCCGATCACAGCGGTCTGCGGGGCACGCCCGCACGTCGGCGGGGGACTTCATCGACAACCGCGCTCAACGGCCCAGGCTGAATGCGTCGGTGGATATCAAGTGTATGATTTAAAATGTTTTTGCAGGTTGGGTCGGGCGAGCGGCCCGCCCGCCGTGTGACGGCGAGCGCTGGTCGCGCGGTGGGGGAGGGGAGGGTTAGAAGAGGTCGTCGCCGGTGTCGATGGTGTCGCGCTTGGGGGTGTTGAAGCGCTCGCGGGCGCCGCGGTCGATGATGTGGAACTCGACGCGGCGGTTGCGGGTGCGTCCATCGTTGGTGTCGTTGGTGGTGATGGGCTTCTCCTCGCCGTAGCCGACGGAGGTCAGGCGCTCGGCCTCGATGCCCTCGTTGACGAGGTGGTCGACGACAGCGGCGGCGCGGCGCTGGGAGAGCTTGAGGTTGTTGGCGTCGTTGCCGCGGTCGTCGGTGTGTCCCTGGACCTGGATGACCTTGATGTCGGGGTTGCGGCGCAGGGCCTCGGCGACATCGGCGAGCAGCTTGAAGCTGTCCTTCTTGATGGTGGACTTGCCGCTGTCGAAGAGGACCTGCTGGAGGATCTCGATCTTGGCCTTGGTGACGATGACGGTCTGGCCGGGCAGCTCGGGGCAGCCGTCGTCGTCGACGACGCCGTCGACGGTCTCGGCGGTGTCGGGGCAGGAGTCGGCCCGATCGGCGATGCCGTCGCCGTCGTTGTCGGGATCGGGGCAGCCGTCGATGTCCTGGAAGCCGTCCAGATCCTCGGGGTCCTCCGGGCACTTGTCCTTGTCGTTGAAGATGTGGTCGCCGTCGATGTCGTTGTCGGGGCAGCCGTCGGGGCCGACCTCGATGATGCCCTCGGCGCCGGCCATGGGGCAGCGGTCGCGGGAGTCGGGGATGCCGTCGCCGTCGTTGTCGGGATCGGGGCAGCCGTCGGTGTCCAGGAAGCCGTCCAGATCCTCGGACTCGTCGGGGCACTGGTCGTTGGCGCCGAGGAAGCCGTCGTTGTCGTAGTCCCAGTGCCACTTGCCGCCGGTGACCCACTGGCCGCCGAGGCCGACGAAGAAGCGCCCGTTGGGCGAGCCGTAGCCGTTGGAGAGGCGCGAGCCGGCGCCGACGGTCAGGGTCCAGTCGTCGTCCAGGGCGTAGCGGACGGCGGCGAGCGCCTCGGCGGGGATGGAGCCGTCGTTGATCTCGTCCAGGGGGCCGCTGCCGGCCGGGACGGCGCCGTTGAACTCGACCATGAGGTCGATGCGCTCGGCCCACAGGGGCAGGATGGTGCTGACGCCCCAGAGGATCTCGTTGCCGACGAAGGCGTCCCGGATGCGGCGCCCCTCGGGGCGAAAGCGGAAGCCGGCGTTGGAGCCGACGCGGATGCCCTTGGGCAGCAGGAAGTCGGCGGCGACGCGGCCCTCGGCGGTGACGTTGCCGTCGCCGTTGAAGGAGCCGCTGCCGCCGGTGGGCACGTAGAGGACGGGGATGAAGCTCAGGCCGACGCCGTCCAGGAGGTTCAGGGCGGTGATCTTGGGGCTCAGGCGCAGGTCACCGAGGGCGGCGGCGGAGAGCTCGCCGGTGAAGGCGGCGCCGGCCACGGGGGTCAGGTCGTCGGAGCTCTGAAAGAAGGTGACGGGCAGGCCAACGCCGATCTCGGCCAGATCGTAGAGGCCGAAGGTGCCGATGAGGTCGCCGGCGACCTGGAAGTCGACCACCTCGGCGTCGAGGGAGTCGGCGCTGGGCTGGCGCAGGGGCGCGTCGGCCATGTTGAGGAAGAAGCCGGCGGTCCATTTCAGGTGGGGGGTCAGGCCGGTGCCGTAGACGGTCAGGTAGTCGGCGGGGCCTGGCGCCAGCCTGAACTGCTGGATGTTGACCGGCGGGATCTCCTGGGCGTCGGCGCCGGTGGGGATCAGGGTCGCGGCGGCCAGCGCGAAGAGGGCGAGGGGCCAGGGGGCGAGTCGGCTCATGTCGTCTGACCTGGTGGGGGGTGGAGTCAGCGTTGGGCGTCGAGGATCATCTTGGCGATGGTCTGAAGCTGCATGTTGGTGGTGCCTTCGTAGATCGAGCCGATCTTGGCGTCCCGGTAGTACTTCTCGATGGGGTACTCGCGGGTGAAGCCGACGCCGCCGAAGAGCTCGACGCACTTGGAGGCGGAGCGCTCGGCGACCTGGGAGGCGAAGAGCTTGGCCATGGCGGCGGACTGGATGAAGGGCTCGCCGGCGTCCTTGAGGCGGGCGGCGTTGTAGACCATCAGGCGAGCGGCCTCGATCTCGGCGGCGATCTGCCCGATCTGGAACTGGACGCCCTGGAAGTCGGCGATGCGGCGGCCGAACTGCTTGCGCTCGACGACGTAGGCCAGCGCGTGGTCCAGGGCGCCCTGGGCCAGCCCGATCATCTGCGCGCCGATGCCGATGCGGCCCTCGTTGAGGGTCTCGATGGCGATCTTGTAGCCCTTGCCCACCTCGCCGAGGACGTTGGCGGCCGGCACGCGCATGTCCTGGAAGGCGAGCTCGACGGTGGAGGAGGCCCGGATGCCGAGCTTGTCCTCCTTCTTGCCGACGGTGAACCCCGGGAAGCCGCGTTCGACGAGGAATGCCGTGATCCCGCGGTATCCCGCTTCGGGGTTGATGTTGGCGAGCACGATGAACAGGTCGGCCTCGTTGCCGTTGGTGATCCACAGTTTCCTGCCCGTGAGCACGAAGTCGCCCGACTCCTGGTGCTCGGTCGCGCGCGTCGCCAACGCGAACGCGTCGCTGCCCGATCCGGCCTCCGACAGCGCGTAGGCGCCGACCATGTTCGAC
>SXGT01469382.1_pt1 | contig 71405 bp, 50 predicted proteins | sample 3176221 | NCBI WGS metagenome assembly SXGT01 (sample SAMN11356862, study PRJNA531348) | freshwater metagenome | isolation source: freshwater sample F1-120 | place: China: Fuxian Lake, Yuxi | collected 2017-12-25
GCCGAACCGTTCAGCACCGACGCGCTCACCGGCTTGCTGGCACTGGCCGACAAGGGCATTAACGACCTCGTCGCCAAGCAGCGCGAGATCGTCGGTGCAATTCTCGGCCGATGATCCTGCTGATCGCGACCACCAACCCGAACAAGCTGAGAGAGATTCGGCCACTTCTCCAAGCCTCCCATAAAGAGGGGCCCTACCAACTGGTGACACTCGCCGACCTGGCCCCCATACCCGAGCCTGAAGAGACGGGTGCCACCTTCTGGGAGAACGCGCGCCTCAAGGCGCTGGCGTACGCAGCGGCCAGCGGCCTTGTCACCGTCGCCGAAGACTCTGGCTTTGAAGTGGATGCGCTCGGTGGCGAGCCCGGCGTGTGGTCCGCGCGGTTCCTGGGGCCGTCAGCATCCTACGAGGAACGCTTCGCGGAGATTTATCGCCGGCTCAACGGCCGGGCGTCCACGGCAAGGTTCGTGACGGCCCTGACTGTTGCGAAGGACGGCGAACTGCTGTTCGAGACCGAAACCACCATCGAAGGGTTCGTCGCCGCTGCGCCTCGCGGGCGACACGGCTTCGGCTACGACCCGATCTTTTTGTACCCTCCCGCTGGCGCGACGACGGCCGAGATGGCCGACCTGGACAAGGCCGCGGTCTCGCACCGCGGCCGCGCCATCCGTGATCTTGCACGCTATTTACACAACCGTTCCGCTTAGTCCTCTTGAACTTCAAACGGTTGGCACACCCGTACGCTAATTTTGCGGTGACGACAGCGTCGACATCCTGAACGACCGCCCGCCCGTGGTCCTGCATGTGTTGCTCCAGGGATGGGGCCGTACACCAGGCCCGGCATGACGATTGTGAGCGGCAGTCCTTCGTCGATCTTGGGCTGGGCGACGCGGTAGCGGGCAATCCACTTGGTGCGGTCGTAGTGGCCCAGGTGCGGGCCGTCGTAGCGATAGGTCTCGTCGGGCACCGCGCCCCGGGTATCGGAGAACACCGCCACCGATGAGAAACTCAACCTGCTTCACTATTACGGTTTTCGTAAAAGTGAAGCAGGTTGAGTTTCACCGTGAGTTTCACCGAGTTTCAGCCAGGTCGACAGCGCGTGGAATCTCAAGCGTCCGCATGGTCTTGAGGACGTTGCGCGCAGCGTATCGCGGTCGGTGAGGTCGCCGCCGTGCATCTCGACGCCAAGCGCTTTGAGCAGGCTGGCTTTTTCAGGCGAGCCAACCAGCGCCACCACCCGATGGCCACGGCTGGTCAACTGCTTGACGATCTCGCCGCCGATAAAACCGGTCGCACCGGTGACGAAATAGTTCGCCACGTTGCGGGCACAGCTGACTACGCGGGCAATTTCGCCACAGCGGACAACGAGCACTCAGAGTCCTAATTTATTCAGCGCCAACGCTTGCCACTTCTTGCTTGAGTCCGGCCTGCGCCACGTCCCGCAAGCCCTCAACCAAGTCATCGATTAGATCATCGGCATGCTCAATGCCCGGTGATAAGCGAATGAGTCGATCCGACAAACCCAACGCCGCGCGCTGGTCGGCAGGAATCGAGGCGTGGGTCATCCGCGCCGGGTGACAAATGAGTGACCGCACGCCGCCCAGGCTCTCGCCCAGCGTGAACAGCCGCCGGTTCGACACAAACCTCGTCACCTCGTCTGCCGTTCCATCGAGTTCGAACGACAGCATGCCGCCGAAGCCGGTCATCTGCCGCTTCGCCACCTGGTGTCCTGGGTGATCGGCCAGTCCGGGATAGTAGACGCGCGTCACGGCCGGATGCGTGGCCAATACCGACGCAATCCGCCCGGCATTCTCGGCGTGGCGTTGCACCCGCAATTCCAGGGTCTTGAGACCGCGAATGGTCAGCCAGCAATCAAGCGGCGCCGGGACCGCGCCAATCGCGTTCTGCAGGAACCGGACCGGCTCGAACACCGCGGCGTCACGCGCGAGCACGGCGCCCTGGATCAAATCCGAGTGACCGGCGAGGTACTTGGTCACGCTGTGGACGACGAGGTCGGCGCCGAGAGTGAAGGGCTGCTGAAAGACCGGCGTGGCGAAGGTGTTGTCGACCACGACGAGCGCCCTTCTCGCATGGGCGAGGTCGGCAATCGCCCGAATGTCGGAGACCAGCAACCGCGGATTCGTCGGCGTCTCCAGCCAGACCAGGCGCGTGCTCGCGGTCACGGCCGCCGCGACCGCAACGAGGTCGGTGGTATCGACCGGCGTGATCCGCAGGTTGAGTCCCGCGAACACGCGATTCAGCAGCCGGTAGGTGCCGCCATACACATCGACCGGAACAATCACCTCATCGTGCGGCCGCAGGTACGCCTGCAGCACGGCGTGCTCGGCGGCCAGGCCCGAGGCGAACACCGCGCCGTGCTCAACGCCTTCGAGTTCCGCCAACACGGCTTCCAGCCGCTGGCGCGTGGGGTTGTTGGTCCGCGCGTAGTCGAAGCCGCGGTTGACGCCAGGGCTCTCCTGCTCGAACGTCGAGGTCTGGTAGATCGGCGCAATCAGCGCTCCGGTGTCGGCGTCGGCCGGTTGCGCGGCATGGATGGCACGAGTGGCAAAACGCATGTTATCGGTCCTCGACGGTTCGGAAGGGCACGGCGTGAATGCGATGAATGTCGCGCAGGCGCGCGACGGCGGACGAGACGGCGCTCCGCGACTGCGGCGCGACGAGCAGCCACCGCTCCGGCCTGCCCCCCGTAGCTCGGCTCAGGGTTGATTCGGGAGCGGCGGGGGGCCCCGGGGCCAGCGACTGCGCGTGCAAACCGGCGGCGGTGGCGAGGTCGACGATGAACCCGTCCGGCGGTGCGATGCCGGGAAAGGTCACGCGCACGAACCACGGCCTCACTTCGTCTGGGCCCTTGGTCGGCGGGTTGTCGCGCGCCAACCTGCCCAGGCCCAAGCGGGCAATGAGATCGGCCAGCATGTCGACGGCGGCCTCGCCATCGACGCCGGGAGGCAGATCGCCAGCCAGCATGGCCAGCACGTGATGGATGGTCGATGGAGTCGTCATGTCGCATCTCTCCCTTCTGAGGGCGGGAGTTAGCACCACGGCTCATGCCGGCCAGGTTGCTGTGGCGTCTGCGGGCCCGGTCCCTCAGCCACTCTTGATAACTATCCGGCCGTCGCGACCGTAATTTAATCAATGTATTTGGATATGATGATTACAGTCAAGCAAATAATCGCAGGCGATAATCCACCTCATGCCTGCTGTCGTCCGACGCCGCCTCGTCGCCCCTGCCCTTCTCGTCCTGGCCGGTCTGGTCGCAGCCACACCGGCGGCGGCACAGGACCCGGCCAGGCCCCTCTGGTCGGGCCGCTTCGAGGTCGAGCCGAATAAGGCGCTGCTCGCCTGGGGCGCGTCCTTCGGCTTTGACAAGCGGCTCTTCGAAGACGACGTCACCGGCAGCATGGCGTGGGCAGAGGCGCTGGCCCGCGCCAACGTGCTCACGCCGGCGGAAGCGCAGGCGATTCAACGCGGCCTGTCGGCGATCCTCGAACGGGGCCGCGCCGATGCGGCCTTCCTGTCTGGTCCTGATGAAGACGTCCATTCCTTCGTCGAACGCGTCCTGATCGAACGCATCGGCGAGCCGGGCCGCAAGCTGCACACCGGCCGCTCGCGCAACGACCAGGTGGGCGTCGACATGCGCCTCTATGTGCGACGGCGCATTCCCGACCTCCAGCAGTCGCTGCTGGCGGTGATTGACGCGCTGGTCACGCAGGCCACGGCGGCCGGCGATGCCGTGATGCCGTCCTATACCCACGTCCGGCGGGCCCAGCCGGTGACCGTCGCCCACTACCTGCTCGCCCACGCCGCGGCGCTGCGCCGCGACGTCGAGCGCTTCACCGTGGTGCGCGCCGAAGCCGACGCCATGCCGCTCGGCGCCGGAGCCATTGCCGGCACCAACTACGCCGTCGACACTGCGTTTCTCGCCTCGAAGCTGGGCTTCTCGAAGGTGGTCGCCAACAGCATCGACGCCACTTCCGACCGCGATTACGTCAGCAGTTTCTTGCACGCGTCGGCGCTGGCCATGGTGCACCTCAGTCGTCTCGCCGAAGATGTCGTGCTGTTCACCGGTGAGGAGTTCGGCTTCTTCGTGCTCTCCGATGCGGTCGCGACCGGCAGCAGTCTGATGCCCCAGAAGAAGAACCCGGACCCCATGGAGCTGGTCCGCGGCAAGGCCGGCCGCGCCATCGGCAACCTGACCGGCTGGCTGGCCACCATGAAGAGCCTGCCGAGTGGGTACAATAAGGACTTGCAGGAAGACAAGGAAGTGCTGTTCGACAGCGAAGACACGCTGATGGGATCGGCCGGTGCCGCGACCGTGGTCGTGCGCACACTCACGCTCGATCGCGCTCGCACCGCGCGCGGCGCCTCCGGCTTTCTGCTCTCGACCGACGTCGCCGACTACCTGGTGTCGCAGGGCGTGGCGTTCCGCACGGCTCACGAGATCGTCGGCGGCATGGTGCGCAAGATGCTGGCCGAAGGCAAGGAGTTCGAGACGCTGACACCGGCCGAGTGGAAGGCCTATCATCCGGCGTTTGGCGGTGCCGTGATGAAGGTGGTGACCGCGCACGCCTCGGTGCGCGCCAAGAAGACGCCGCAATCAACCAACCCCGACGCCGTCAGCGCGCAGCTCGCCGAGATTCGGCAGTGGCTCGCCGGCGCCCAGAAAGCGAAGTAGCCATGGATCGACGAACGTTCCTGAAAGCGGCCAGTGTGCCGCTGGGCGCATCGGCCCTCGGCCTCGAAGCCTCGACACTCGCGGCTGCGGTGCAGACCAGCCCGCGATCCTCGGTGGTGGTGGTGGGCGGCGGCGCCTTCGGCGCGTGGACCGCCTTACATCTGCGCGAGATGGGCCACACCGTCACGCTGCTCGATGCCTACGGGCCGGGTAACTCTCGCGCCACCTCTGGCGACGAGACGCGGCAGATTCGCTGCGGTTACGGCGACCGCGAGTTGTACTCGCGATCGGCGCTGCGGGCCTTGACGGCCTGGAAGGCCCGGCAGGAGGAATTCGGCGTGCCGCTGATGATGGAAACGGGGCGACTGCAACTGGTGCCCGACTGGACACCCAGCCTGAGGGCCACCCAGGCGACGCTCACCAAGATTGGCGTCAAGACCGAAGCGCTGACGCAGGAAGATATGCGGAAGCGCTATCCGCAGATGAACCCCGAGGGCATGGGTGTCGGCCTGCTGGAACCCGGCGCCTGCGTGCTGCGCGCCAAGCAGGCCATTCTCACGGTAGCGGCGGCCTTTAAGCGCAAGGGCGGTACCGTGACGATTGCCCGCACCACGCCAGGACGCGGCGAGGGACGGCGGTTGGTGGATGTGGCGACCGGGAACGGAAGCCGCGTCGCCGCGCAACAGTTTGTCTTTGCGTGCGGACCGTGGCTACCACGGTTGTTCCCGGCGCTGCTCGGCACGAAGATCCAGGTCCCCGGCCGCGACGTACTGTATTTCGGCACGCCGGCGGGCGACACCCGATTCACCTTCCCCAACTTCCCCAATTACTCCGAAGACCGCTGCTACGGCTTCTCGAACATTGACGAGCGCGGCTTCAAGGTGTGCGCGACGTCCGGCTCCACGTCATTCGATCCCGACACCGACGAGCGCATCGTCACGCCCCACGAAGTCCGCCGGGCGCGCGCGTACCTCGCCCTTCGCTTCCCTGCGCTCAAGGACCAGCCGGTGATTGAGACGCGCGTCTGCCAGTTGGAGAACACGGCCGACGAGCATTTCATCATCGACCGTCATCCCGACTACGACAACGTGCTGATTGCCGGTGGCGGCTCGGGCCACGGCTTCAAGCATGGCCCGGTGATCGGCGAGTACATTGCCAAGCGGGCGCTCGGCGAGCCGACCGATGCCGCGTTCGACCACATGGTGCGGCTGGCGCGGCAGGGCTGAAGTCTAGGCTGCCTCGGGCCCCCGCTCTCGCGCTACAATAGTCTCGTTCGGGGCGTGGCTCAGCCTGGTAGAGCGTCCGCTTTGGGAGCGGAATGTCGCTGGTTCGAATCCAGTCGCCCCGACCACTTTTCATGCAATCCGCTCAGGCGTTAAATATTTACGATTCGTTGTATCCGCTGCCGGACATGGAGAGTTTGACCAGATTCGGCACCACCACTCCGACCCCATCACCACGCTCATCGGCCGCTCGCCGCAATACCCGCCAGCAGCGCTGTCCGCAGCAGTCGCAGCAGCAGTACTCCCCTCCACTGTTCCTGATTGAATCCTTCGGCGCCATGCGCCGAGTGGCTATTGCTCTATCTTGACCGCCGTCGCCGTGGCGAAGGTGGCCTGCGAGGTATCGCCGCTCGTCCGCGACCTGGTGCAACAGTTGGAGGAGTCGCACCTAGTCGTGCACATTGAATCGTCTCGACTGCTGCCGAGCGGGGTCAGCGGCACCATGCTGGGCCACGAACTGCAGCACGACTGCGAGCCGGCGGACGGCGACCGCGGCGGGAAGTAACTGAGCCTGGCGCTGCACAAAACGACAATCCCCGACCATGGCCGCGGGGTGGTAGTCTTAACCAGCTCATGTTGGCAGCCGCCGCTCGTCCCACGATTACGTGCACGACCATGATTACCACTGGAGATTGCTCCAGCGGATGAGGTGAGCTGCCGTTCACCGGGCCAAAGACCAGGGGCCATCATCCGCAAGGGTGATGGCCTTTTTTTGTTTCAAAGGGACACATCAGATGAAGCTCGAAGTCTGGAAGTTCGGCGGCGCGTCGTTAGCGGATGGCCGCGCCATTCAAAAGGCGGCCAAGCAGATCGCTGCCCACCGTGGGCCGCTGGTCGTGGTCGCGTCGGCGCTCGCCGGCGTGACCGACCTGCTGCTGCAAGGCACTCCCCAGGCCGCACTGGCTTTCCAACGCAAGCACCGGCAGGCCGCGCGCGCGGTGTTGGGACCAGGGGCGCCGCTCCGCGCCCTGACCCGTGACATCGACACGATGACGCGCGAGTACGAAGACCTGTGTGCCGCCGTCACAGTGCTTGGCCATCCCGATGCCCGGCTGCAGGACGCGCTGGTCTCGCGCGGTGAGCGCATCGCGGCCCGGCTGCTGGCCGACGCCGTCGCGCGCCTCAAGCGGCGCGCCCGCTACGTCGATGCGCTCGAGGCCGTGAGCACCGACGATGTGCATGGCGGCGCGATACCGAAGCTGGACGAGACGCGGGTTCGCGCGCGTCAAACGATCGGTTCGGTCGTCGCCGCGGGCTGCATCGCCTTCGTCCCCGGTTACATTGGCCGAGCGGCCGATGGCAGCCTGACCACGCTTGGCCGCGGCGGTTCCGATTTGACGGCCACGCTGCTGGCGCGCTCACTCGGCGCACGGACGGTGGTGCTGTGGAAGGACGTGCCCGGCATTCTGACCGCCGACCCGCGGGTCGTCTCTGACGCCCGGCTCATTCCGCAATTGCATCACCGCGAAGCCGCCGAGGTGGCGCACTACGGCGCCAAGGTGCTGCATCCGCGCGCATTGATCCCAATCACCGGCACCACCATCGCCCTCCATGTGCGCTCGTTCGTCAACCCGGAATTGCCAGGCACCGAAGTGTCGGCGCGCCAGGCGATCACCGGTTACCCGGTGAAGGCGCTCGCCATGCTCCCGGGCCAGGCCGTGGTCACCGTCGCCGGCAAGGGCATGGTCGGCGTCCACGGCATTGCCGCCCGCACCTTCACCGCGGTGGACGCCGAGGGGCTCTCGGTGTCCACCATCTTCCAGGCCTCGTCGGAAAGTTCGATTGGTTTCACGATTCCCGAATCGCAGGCCGAACCGGCCGTGCGCCGCCTTCGCCAGGCGTTCAAGCACGAACTCGATCAGGGTTTGATCGATGGCGTGACGGCTCGTCCCCACATGTCGGTGCTGGCTGTCGTCGGCGAGGGGATGGTCGGCACTCCTGGCATTTCAGCGCGCGTCTTCGCCGCCCTCGAAGCCGGCGGCATCAACGTCGTCGCGATCGCGCAGGGCTCCTCCGAGCGCAACATCTCGTTTGTCGTCTCGAGCGCGCAAGCACCGGAGGCCGCGCGGCGCGTGCATGCCGCATTCCAGCTCTCAAAAATTGGCGGTGGACAGCCGACGGCCAAGCGTCACACCGACGTGGTGCTGCTCGGATTCGGACGCGTGGGCCGGGCGTTGTCGGATCAGATCGCGACCGCAGTCGATCGCGATGTCCGGATTGTCGGCCTGCTCGACCGGTCTGGCTATGTTTTCGACTCCAGGGGTCTCGCCCGCGCGCGCCTGCTCCGCCTGGCGCGCGACAAGGATGCGGGCGCGCTGCTGGCATCGCTCGGCGGCCACAAGGCGTCCGCGGCCGAAGCCCTGTCGGTGATGTCGAGCCACGCCGTCTCGCGGCCGGTGGTCGTCGACGTCACCAGCGACGAGACCGGCTCGCTGCTGCAGTCGGCGATCAGCCGCGGCTTCGACGTGGTGCTCGCCAACAAAAAGCCGCTGGCCGGGTCACTGGACGCCTACGACCGCCTGATCACGGTCCCCGCCCAGTCGGGGCGTCGCGTGCGTTACGAGGCCACGGTTGGCGCCGGCCTGCCGATCATCGACACCTTCCGCAAGCTGGATGAGACCGGCGATCGGGTCTTGCGCATCGACGGCTGCGTCAGTGGCACGCTGATGTTCGTGTTGTCGGAAGTCTCCGCCGGCCGCGCCTTCTCGGCGGCGGTTCGCGAGGCGATGGATCGCGGCTACGCCGAACCCGACCCGCGCGACGACCTGTCGGGGCGGGATGCCGCTCGCAAGGGTCTGATCCTGGCGCGCATGCTGGGCTACCGCGGGGAAGCGCCGAAGCCGGTCGACCTGGTCCCTGAACCTTATGCGACGCTGCCACTCAAGGCGTTTCTGGCGCGACTCCCTGAACTGGATGCCACCTGGCAGGCCCGGGTCGCAGCACTGGCCAAGCGGGGCCTGGTGCTGCGGTATGTCGTGTCGGCCACCCAACGCACGGTCTCGGCTGGTCTGGTCGAACTGGCGGTCTCAAGTCCCATGGGGTCGGCCGGCGGCACGCGCAACCTGGTGACGTTTCACTCGCGACGGTACGAGCGCGAGCCACTCGTGATCAGCGGACCGGGCGCCGGCGCCGACGTCACGGCGGCAGGCATCCTCAACGACATCCGCTCACTGAGTACCTCATGACGCCCGAGGCCATGCTGCGACTCATTCTGACGACGCGTGTCTACGACCTCGCAAAGACGACCCCACTCGACCGCGCGAATCGGCTGTCGCGCCATACCGGCAACCAGATCTTCCTGAAGCGTGAAGACCTGCAGCCAATCTTCACCTTCAAGTTGCGCGGCGCCTACAACCGCATGGTACACCTCACGGAGGAAGAGCGGGCCTGCGGCGTCATCACCGCCAGTGCCGGCAACCATGCGCAGGGCGTGGCGTTCGCGGCGCGGCACCTGGGCTTGACGGCGCTGATCGTGATGCCGCAGACCACGCCTGAGATCAAAGTGGATGCCGTCCGCGAGCTCGGCGGCGAGGTGGTGCTGGCCGGCGATACGTTCGCCGATGCCACGGCCCGCTGCGACGAACTCGCCCACGCCACCGGACGCGTCGTCATTCACCCGTTCGACGATCCGCTCGTGATTGCCGGTCAGGGCACGGTCGCGCTCGAGATTTTCAGCCAGGCGCGCGAAGACCTCGCGGCCATCTTCGTGCCGGTGGGCGGTGGCGGGCTGGTGGCCGGCATTGCCAGCTACGTGAAGGCCGTGCGGCCGGACGTCAAGGTGATCGGCGTAGAGCCGTTTGAAGCTGATGCAATGTACCGCTCGCTGGCGGCCGGTCGTCGCGTGACGCTCGATCGCGTTGGCATCTTCGCCGACGGTGTCGCTGTCCGCGAGGTGGGCGCACTGCCCTTCACCATGGCGCAGTCCTGCGTGGATGAAGTGGTGCGCGTCTCGAATGACGAAATCTGCGCGGCGATCAAGGACGTCTTCGACGACACCCGTTCGTTGATGGAGCCGGCTGGTGCCCTGGCAGTGGCTGGTCTGCGCGCCTGGGCCGCCCGGACGCGCACCGAAGGTCGCAATCTGGTGGCGATTCTGAGCGGCGCCAACATGAACTTCGACCGGTTGCGGTTCGTCGCCGAGCGCGCCGAGATCGGAGAAGCACGCGAGGCGTTGTTTGCGGTGACCATCCCCGAGCGAGCCGGCGCCTTTCGCGAGTTCTGCGTCACCATTGGCCGCCGCGTCGTCACCGAGTTCAACTACCGGCTCAGCAGCCGTCACGAAGCGCACATTTTTGTCGGCATCGCCACGCGTTCGCGGACCGATGCCGCGGAGATCACTGCGCTGCTCGTCAGCCGGGGCTACCAGGCCCAGGACCTCACCGACGATGAGGTGGCGAAGTTGCATGTTCGCTACATGGTGGGCGGACGGTCGAGCGAAGTGATGAGCGAACAGCTCTACCGGTTCGAGTTCCCGGAACGGCCTGGCGCACTGATGGAGTTTCTCGAGCGCCTGGGCGGCCAGTGGAACATCAGCCTGTTTCACTATCGCAATCACGGATCGGATTTTGGCCGTGTGCTCACGGGGTTCGAGGTGCCGGAGGGCGATGCCGACGCCTTCGACCAGTTCCTGCTCACCCTCGGCTACTACCATCAGCCCGAGCAAGGCAACGTCGCGTACGACCTGTTTCTCAGCGCGTCACGGTGACGGTGACGGTGTCGTAGGTGAACAACGCGCCGTCGCTGGCGACGGCGCGCAGCACGTAGGTGCCCGGTTCCTGGAACGTCGTCTGCACCACCCATCTGTTGTCGGGCGGCGGCACGGGGATGGTCCACGGCGGCGACCACGGTGAGTTGGCGTAGGCGCGGGTGTCGGTCCAGGTCTTCATTTGATCGGGGCTGAACGCCACCGCTTCAGCCTTGCCGCGATAGACAATCCACGAGAAGCGCAAGCCCGGTCCGCTTGACGCCACGATCGATGACGGCGGCCGGTAGAGAGCGGCGGCCGAAATGGTCGGCGGTCCCGCCGCCGGCTTGGCTGGACCGCGCCGCGCCGGGATGTTGTCAGGATCTCGGGCCACCACTGCCAGCGTCAGCGGCTCGCCCACTTTCACCGTGCGCGTGGCGCCGCTGTCGACCGTCAGCTCCGGAGCCACGTTCGTGCGCAGCTCGTCGCGCAGGCTGCCGAAATCGCCGCCGACCTCGGTCGAGATCACCTGCGGGTCAATCTGGTAATCGGTCTTGAGCGAGCCATAGGCCCGTTCCGGCTTGCCGTTGGTGACGAGAGTCCACATCAGCTCCCGGGTGCCGAAATTCGCGGGCACCTTGACCGTAAACAGGAAGGGGTTTCGACGCGGATAAAAATGGGTCGGCTGGCCCTGGTCGGGTCCGCCCGGTTCGATCATGTTCGCGGTGCCGATCGGCACGTCGAACTCCTGCTGCCAGTTCGAGTTCATGTAGCCAAAGAACATCGTGAATGAACCGTCCGGGTTCGGCCACCAGCCTTCGTACGCGGGCGAGACGCTCTCGCCCTTGGCATACATGAAGCGGGTTTGGGCGTCGACCGCACCCCAGCCGCCGGCGATCGGTAACGCGAGGCCCATCGTGGCGAGTGCCAGTAGCAGTCGCCGCATCAGCGCTGGCCGCCCGGTGCGCGCGTCGGGGTTGGCGGTGCCGGTTGCACCAGCGGGGCCCAGCACAGCGGACAGCCGACGTCGTAATCGTTGCGCGTCTTCATCTTCGCGCGCCGTTTCGCCATCTCGGCCTGGAACTGCTCTTCGGTCAACTGCACCGAGTAGCCGAGGTCGATGAACATGTTGGCGATTGACCGCCGGCCGCCGCCCGCCCAGTTGCGCGAATCCACCGGGTTCTTGTTGGCCATGGTCGTATCGAGAAAGCCGATGAGATGCACGATCGTCCCCTTCGGCAAGACCGGCGCCGCGTCGTCTTCGTAGACGTACTGCTTGACCCAGTTGTGGTCGTAACCGACGCAGTTAAGCGTGAGGATGTTGTGTCCCCAGATGGCCTCGAGGCACATGCGCACGCCCGGCGCGTGCAGATGCGGCTCGAACGCGACGATCTTGGTGTGTTCCTGCAGCGTGGCGTAGGAGTGCAGCTCCTGGCTGGAGCGGTCCGGTTTCACATCAATGTCGATGCCGTTGCCCAGACGCAGGCTCGAGCGGCGGTACTGCGGCTGATAGCCTCGCGGGAAGAACTTGAACCCGAATTCCAGGTGCGCTTTGGTCTCGCGACCATTCGAGTGCAGGTGATACGCGGTCAGCGCCAGCGCGGAGTTCTTCTGCAGCAGCCGGCCCGCCTCGATTGGAAAAATGTCAGGGTTGCGGCCCACTTCATGAATCGGCCAGCTGGTCCCTTCGGCTTCGGCCTCGGCCATCGACACGCCATCGCCTTGCGCGATGCTGGAATACGTCATGTGGTGGAAGGCGTAGCGCCCACCAACCGTCTTGACGCTGCCGTCGGTCGGAATGTCGTTGATCTCCCGCACCTCCACCGACGCCACGTAGCGATCTTCCGTAAGGCCGGTCGGGACGAGGCCGAGCGATCCCCACTTGTCAGGCCCCTGCGCCGGAACGACGACATCGGCCGAACGCAGCACCAGGTCGGGCACGCCGAGCGTCCAGTTGTCGCCGTTGCCGAAATCGAGCGCCTTCGGCAGGTCGGCGGGGTTGCCGCGCGGCGCGCCGCTATCCACCCACTTCGCCACCATGGCGATCTCCGCCTCGCTGAGCGACGGGTCCTGCTTGAAATGCTGGATGCCGATGTTCCGCTCGACGAACCACGGCGGCATGACGCCGGCCTTGGGACCCAGACCCGTGCGCGTCTTGATCGATCGCGCCCACGGCCGCACCTGCTCGTAGGTGATGAGCGGCATCGGCGCGCCACCGTCGGGACGATGGCACTGCTGGCAACTGCGCTGCAGGATGGGTGCAATGTGCTTGGCGAAGGTGACGTCCGCAGCAGGTGCACCCGATTGGGCAACCCCTGTTAAGGGTGCCGCCGCGAAGACGACGACCCATGCCATCGGGATGAGCGCGGCAAGCCGGTAGGGAAATCGAGCCATGGGCAGGAGGCTACGCCTAATCCCGACCAGCGTCAACGCTTGGTTGCGGTTCGCGCGCTGCCAAGGTGGCAAGGGCAGATGAGCGAAACCAAATATTTTGTCGCTCATGAGATGGAACTGACAGGACCCAATTGGCCGATCTTCAGCTTCCGCCAGGTCCTGCTGGCGGACCAGGAGGGGCAGTTCCTGCGCCAGAGCGGGGTCGTGGTCGGGACCGTCCGGCAGGTGCCAGACAAGGAGCAGCTGTCGCTGCTCATTGAGCTCATCAGCACCGAAGCTCTCAAGACCTCGGAGACCTAAGGGGAGATGCTGGACCGGCGCACCGGCAGTCACAGTCCGCCGCGATCTGGTGCAGCTGGTCACACTTGGTGCGCTGCGTCGCACCGGACGGCTCAAGGGGACACGCTACTGGCGACATTAACAAATCGTCCTTGCCCTCAGCCGGGCACGGCGCGATACTGCAGCCAACCAGTTCACGTCAAGGAAAGGGTCTCCCGATGATGCGCCGATTGTCGACCAGCGCGGTGTTATTGCTCCTGCTGTGCCCGGCCGCGCCCGCGGACGCGCAGGCACCACGCACCAATGCGGGATGGACGCTGCCCCGCACGGCCGATGGCCAACCGGATCTGGCGGGCATCTGGACCAATGCCACCATCACGCCGCTGGAGCGGCCGCGCGCACTCGCGGGAAAGGCGTTCATCACCGACGCGGAAGCCGCCGCGCTCGAGAAGCAGATCGCCGCACAGCGCGTGACCCTCGACACCGCCGGCACGCTCGAGAGCGGCAGCTATAACCAGTTCTGGTACGACGCCGGCACCACGGTGCTGTCCACGCGACAGACCTCGCTCGTCGTCGATCCACCCGACGGGCGCGTCCCGGTCAGGCCATCGGCCGAGGCCAGGCGCGACGACTACGCGGCGCGCAGCGCTGACAGCTATGAGTTCATGAGCGTGTGGGACCGCTGCATCACGCGCGGCATACCGGGCTCGATGTTTCCAGCCGGCTACAACAACGCCTACCAGATCATCCAGACACCCGGCTACGTCACCATCGCCTACGAGATGATCCACGACGCCCGGACCATTCCTCTCGACCACCGTCCTCCCCTGCCGCCCCGGGTGCAGCTCTGGATGGGCGATTCGCGCGGTCGCTGGGACGGCGACACGCTGGTGATCGAGACGACGAATTTCAATGACAAGGGATGGATTACGACCAGCGCGGCGAGTGGGCGCATCAAGGGCATTCCGCATACCGCCAAGCTGCGTGTCACCGAGCGACTGACACGCGTCAGCCGCGATGAAATCAGCTATGCCGCGACGATTGAAGATCCGGACATCTACACCCGGCCGTGGACGGTGGCGTTTCCTTTGACCTTTGAACCGGACTACCGCATTTACGAGTACGCCTGTCACGAGGGCAACTACTCGATGGAGAACATCCTGCGTGGCGCGCGAGCGATGGAGAAGGCCGCGCCCGGCAAGCCGCCACAATAGCTGGGGATAGGGTATCGTGACTCGCATGAGGACCCACACACTCGTGGTGACTGCCGCCGCCCTCGCGGTGGCCATGTTGACCGGACTGGAATCGGCGCAGCAGCCGCCGGTGCCGCCACCGATGCCCACCCTCTTGAAGAACTACGCCCCGGTCACCGCCGAGCGGCTCAACAACCCCGGCGATGGTGACTGGCTGATGATTCGCCGCACCTACGACGGGTGGGGCTACAGCCCGCTCGATCAGATCACGACCGCCAACGTCAATCGACTGGAACCCGCCTGGGTGTTCTCGACCGGCGTGAACAGCGGGCACGAGGCGCCGCCGATCGTCCACCACGGCGGGATGTTCGTGTCGACGCCGGGACACCGCGTGGTGGCCATCGACGCGAAGACCGGTGTGCTGCTGTGGCGGTTCATCAAAGAGGTCGCGCCGAACGTGGTGGCGCCTCATCCCACAACCCGCGGGGTAGCGCTCTACGGCAACAAGGTTTTCTTCGCCGCCAACGACGCGGTGCTGGTCGCCCTTGACGCACGCACCGGCGAGCCGGTGTGGGAGGCGATGGTCGCCGAGAACAAGAACGGCTACTACATGACCCTGGCACCGCTCGTGGTCAACGGCATCGTCATGGTCGGCGCGTCGGGCGGCGAGCTGGGCGTCCGCGGCTTTGTCGCCGCTTACGAGGCCGAGACCGGCAAGCCGCTGTGGAGAACCTACACCGTCCCCGCGCCGGGCGAACCTGGCAGTGAGACCTGGCCGAAGGGCAACCAGTGGCAGAACGGCGGCGCCCCGGTGTGGGTCACGGGGAACTACGATCCGCAGACCAATCTGGCGTTCTGGGGCACCGGCAACGGCGGGCCGTGGATGGGCGACCAGCGGCCGGGCGACAATCTCTACACGGCCTCAGTCATCGCTATCGATGTCACGACCGGCCGCATCAAGGGACACCACCAGTATCATCCCAACGATTCGTGGGACTGGGATGAGGTCTCGCCGCCGATTCTGGTCGACTACACCCGTAATGGCAGGACGGTCAAAGGCCTGATCGATGTCGCGCGCAACGGCTACCTCTGGTTTCTCGAACGCACTGACAGCACGATCAAGTTCGTCGACGGGACACCGTTCGTGCGGCAGAACGTATTCAGGAGTCTCGACGCCAAGACCGGACGGCCCGACGTCGACCCGGCCCGCAAGCCCGGCACCGGCAAGACGGCGGATTTTTGTCCATCACATTGGGGCGGCAAGAACTGGCCGCCGATCGCGTTCAGCCCCAAGACCCGGATGATCTACATTCCCGCCAACGAGAATCTGTGCGGCACGCTGGTGGGCCGCGAAGCCACCTACACGCCCGGCAGCAGCTACACGGGAGCGACGAGTACCTTGCACTTGGCACCAGGCGCCGACCACATTGGCGAGGTGCAGGCCTGGCACGTCGACACCGGCAAGCGCGTGTGGACGCACACCTACGCCAAGTCGGCGAACTGGGGGCCCATGCTGGCGACCGGCGGCGGACTAGCCTTTACCGGCGGCACCAACGACCGCAGGTTTCACGCCTTCGACGCTGCAACCGGTAAGCTGCTGTGGGAGTTCCCCACCAACTCCGGGATCACCGGCCAGCCATCGTCGTTCATGGTCGACGGCCGGCAGTACGTAGCGGTGATGTCGGGTTGGGGCGTCGATGCGCGGGCCATGCAGGCCCGCCTCAACCGCCTGTCACCTGGCGACTATCCCGAAGTGCCCGAGGGCGGCGCCATCTGGGTGTTCGCGGTGAAGTAACGCCCGGCGGCGCTGATCGATGAGCCGGTTACCGGGGCGCCAGTGCCCATGCGGTCAGGGTCGTGCCGGCCGGGACCAGCAGGTGCTGCCGGCCATCGATCATGTAGGTCGTCGGTGAGGTGCCGTGCAGGGGAGCGCCCATCTGGTAGCGCCACACCAGCTTGCCGGTGCGCGAGTCGAGGGCCAGCAGGTTGCCGTCGGCGTCGCCGCTGAAGAGCAGGCCTGATGCGGTGGTCAACAGCCCGGCCGAGGACGGCGACAGAAACTTGAACTCCCACTTCCGTTCGGCCGTGACCGGATCGATCGCGCGCAGCGCGCCGTAGGCCGGATTCTCGGCCGACGACACGCGCTGCCCGGCGCCACCGGTGAACCGCTCGCCGGGCTTGTACTCAGGCTTCCAGGCATAGTAGGTCATGCACACTTCGCGCGCGTTGACGAAGAAGGTGCGCGTCACCGGATCGAAGCTGGGCGGATAGAAATTGGTGCCGCCGACCAGGTCAGGACAGGTGACCGCGCCCTTCTCATCGGGCACATGGCCAGGCAACAGCACGGGACGGCCATCGGCGCCAATCTCCTTCGCCCACGTCGTGGTCACGAACGGCTTGGCGACGATGATCTTTCCGGTGGTGCGATCGAGCGTGTAGTAGAAGCCGTTGCGGTTCGCGAACATCACGACCTTGCGCACCTGTCCGCCAATGGGCAGGTCGGCGAGAATCGGGACCTCGGTCGCATCCCAATCGTGCACATCGTGCGGGGTGAACTGGTAGTGCCAGCGCAGCTTGCCGGTGTCAGCATCAAGCGCCACGAGCGAGTTGCTGTACAGGTTGTCGCCCTTACGGCTGTCGCTGTGATAGTCAGGGCCGGGGTTGCCGATGCCGTAGAGCAACAGATTCTGCTCCGCGTCAAAGGCGCCGGTCACCCACACGCTGGCGCCGCCGGTCTTCCACGAATCACCGGCCCACGTCTCGTTGCCGGGCTCTCCGGGTCCCGGCACGGTGTAGAAACGCCAGGCCCGCTTGCCGGTGTTCGCATCGTAGGCGTCGATGAATGCGCGAATGCCGTACTCCCCGCCGGCGGCGCCGACGATCACCTTGTCTTTGACCACCAGTGGCGCGATGGTCGCCGAGTGCCCGGTCTTGTAGTCATCGAGCGTGGCGTCCCACACGATCGCACCGGTTTTCATGTCCAGCGCCAGCAGGTGCGCATCGAGCGTGGTCATGAACAACTTGTCGCCGAGCACCGCGAAACCGCGATTCACCAGGCCGCAGCACGCGGTCAGTTCCGATGGCAGCTCACGGCGATAGCGCCAGATCTGGCGGCCGGTGCGCGCGTCGACCGCCCACGCCACATTCTGCGGCCCGGTGACGTAGAGCACGTTGTCGCGCAGCAGCGACGTGGTTTCGAAGTTACCGAGCGTGCCGGTCTGAAACGTCCACAGCGGCACCAGCCGGTTGATGTTGTCGACCGTGATCTGGGTCAGCGGACTGTGCCGCTGGTTGGTGTAGTCGCCGCCAAACGTCAGCCAGCGCGAGCCGTCGGCCGTGAGGCCCTGCGAGATTTCCTGGGTCGTGACCAGAGGAGGAGGGGCCGGTTGAGCGGTCGCAGGGACCGCGATGCTGCAGAAAAAGAGAACGGTGGCTGACGGGATGATTCGCATGGGTTCCTTATGGCTTCACTGTGGGGTCGAACCCGCGCAGGATCTGCAGGTAGCGGAGGAGGTCGTCAAGGTCGCTGTCGCTCAGCCGTTCGGGTCCGAAAATCGGCATCGCCGAGCGCCGGCCGTTCACGACCGCCTTCACCGCGTCTTTCTCGTAGCCTTGAATGCGTTCGCGGCCGTCCATGACCTGGACTGAGAAGAGGTCTTCGTTCTTCTTGACACCCTGAATCGGTGGGCCGTCCGCCGGCGTCACCGTGACCGGCGCATAGCCGGCGCGAAACTCTTCGGAGCCGCGTCGAATACGCAGGGCCATGACCTCGCGCGAACGCGCCGAGCCGATGCGCGACAGGTCAGGCCCCAGGCGGCCTCCGGTCACGCCCACACGGTGGCAGCTGGCGCAATTGGCGGCAAACAGTCGCGCGCCGTTCTCGGCATTGCCGCGCGGAGGATCGGTGGGCGCCGGTGCGGCGAGGGTGCGCAGGTACGCCAGCATCTGCCAGATTTCACGGTCGGAGGTCCTCGGCGCCACAAACGATGGCATCTCGGTGTTGCGCACACCCTGGCGGATGGTCGCAAAGAGCCCCGCGTCACTGCGGCCAGCGCTCCAGACTTGCGTGATGTCGGGTCCGCGGACGCCGCGGCCATCGGTGCCGTGGCAATCGGCGCAGCGCTGGCGGAACCCACCCATGCCGGCGAGCATGGCCTCCGGGTTCCCTTCCAGTGGGTTCTTGATCGGCGGGTTCTGCGCCGTCGCACTGACTTCGGCGGCCAGGCACAGCAACACCACAACGACCACCGCGCGTGTCACCCTCATACGGCCATCCTCTCCTGTGTGCATGTTATACACCCGACCCGAGTTCATGCGCAGGCCCTGCCGGTCGACAAGGAGCAGGGCGCGGAGGCTAGTTCGGGAGCGCAAACGACAGCAGCGTCGTGCCAGACGCGATCACGACGTGCTGCCGTCCATCCAGCATGAACGTCATGGGTGCCGCACCCCAGATCGGTGTGCCGGTCGCGTAGCGCCACAGGTTCTTGCCGGTCTGCGCGTCAAACGCCATGAAGTTGCCGTCGTGGTCGCCGGCGAACACCAGGCCCGACGCCGTCGACATCACCCCCGCCATGGTCGGTTGCGGATAGCGGAACTCCCACTGGCGCTCGCCAGTCACGGCATCGACCGCGCGCAGCGCGCCGTAGGCCCGGTCGCGGTCCATCCGGACGACGCCGCCGAAGGCGGTGCGGCCGGAGGCAATCACGGGCGCCTGCGGCTCGTAGGTGGCGCAGGTTTCGCGCGCGTTGACGAAGAACAGACGCAGTGACGGATCGTACGACGGCGGGTTGAAGTTGGTGCCGCCCCACATGTCGGGAAGGCAGCCCTTGTTGCCGTCGTTTAACACGATCGGCCGACCATCGCGGCCAATCTCGCGTGCCCAGGTGGTGTCGGTGAACGGCTTGCCGACCACCAACTCGCCGGTCCGTCGATCGAGGACGTAGAAGAATCCGTTACGGTTCGCGACCATCACCACCTTGCGACCTGGCCAGTCCGCCAGTACCGGCACGTGGTTCGCGTCCCAGTCGTGCGTGTCGTGCGGCGTGAATTGATAGTGCCACTGCAACGCGCCCGTGCTCGCATCGATCGCGATCAGGGAATTGGTGTAGAGGTTGTCGCCCTTGCGATCGTCGCCGTAGTAATCGGGATTCGGATTGCCGGTGCCCCAGTACAGGAGGTTGAGTTCGGGATCGTAGGTGCCCGTCATCCACGTGCCGCCGCCGCCACGTTCCATGACGCCAGCCGTCGCCGGCCACGTCTCGCTGCCAGGTTGACCGGGACCAGGAACCGTGTTGAACCGCCAGATCCGCTTGCCCGTTGCCGGGTCGTAGGCGTCGAGAAATCCCCTGGTCGGATACTCGCCGCCAGAGATCCCGACAATCACCTTGCCGTCGATCACCAGCGGCGCCAGCGTCGCCGCATAGCCAACCTTGTAGTCGGCGAGAACGACGTCCCAGAGAACTCGTCCCGAGGCGCGGTCGAACGCCAGCAGATGCGCATCAAGCGTGACCATGAACAGGCGATTGTCGAGCATGGCGAACCCGCGATTGACGGGCGCCTGCGCGCCGTAGGTGAGGTCGGTTGGCAGCTCGCGGCGATACTGCCAGAACGTCCGCCCCGTACGTGCGTCGAGCGCCCAGGCGAGGTTGTTCGAGCCGCTGACATACAGCACGCCATCCCACAGGAGGGGCGTCGCCTCGAATCCACGCCCACGCGTCGTCGTGCCAGTTTGAAACGTCCACTCTGGCTTCAAGTGTTGGACGTTGTCGCGGCTGATCGCCGTCAGCGGGCTATGACGCTGTCCCGTGTAGTCGCCCGAGTACGTCAGCCAGCGCGACGAATCCTTCAGCCCGCCGAGCAGGTCGCCATAGGTCACACCAGGGATGAGATCGCCAACTGGCGCCGGCGTCCGGACATCACGAACGATGGTGCGCAACTCGCTCTTGAAGAAGCCCTGCAGCCGTCCGCCGGCGGAGGCGATCTGGATCGAAAAAGCGTCTTCGTTCTTGCGTTCGCCAGTGACTTCCCTGCCCGCGGAGGTCACCACCGTGACCAAATTCGAGACGCGAGACGGGTAGTAGCGTGCCGACGCGTCCGTGCCTGCGGCGGGAGGCGCGGCCAGGCTCTTCAGGTGGACGAGGACCGCGCTGAGCTCGGTGTCGGTGGCTCGGCTGGGAGGCATAGCCGTCCCTGGGATGCCGTTGCGAATGATCTGCCGCAAGCGGTCGTCGGTCGCCCCGGCGGCCAGAAAGGCCATCAGGTTGGGCCCATTGAGGCCGCGGGCATCGGCGCCGTGGCAAGTCGCGCATTGCTCGCCAAATAGGGCCGCGCCCGATGCTGGTTTTAGTGTTTGGGCCGCGGCCGGTCGTGCCAGTAGAATCAGGCCCATCGTCAGGCACGCCGAGAGCACACACACCATAGCTGGAGGAGTCTATGTCACGACTACGCGTTCTGTCAGCCATCATCGCCGTCGGCGTCGTCATGGCCATTGCGGGCACTGCGGCACAGCAACCGGCGAGCAACTTCGTCGGCGGCAATCCCACGCAGCTCGACGCCAAGGCGATTCGCACGCTGCGGCTGAAGTTCCCGGCCGGCAGCCGATCCAACTGGCACAGCCACTCGGCCGGTCAGTTGTTGATGGTCGAAGAGGGCAAGAGCCGCACCCAGGTGCGCAACGGCCCACTGCTCGAAATGGGCCCCGGCCAACCGTGGTACACGAAGGCGGGTGTCGAGCACTGGCACGGCGCCGCGCCCGACCGGGATGTACAGCAGTTGACGATCTACGAGGGCGACGTGAAGTGGCTTGAGCCGGTCACCGATGCCGTCTACCAGGCGGCACCAGGAAAGTAGCGCTAGGTCTCGTCGAGGCCGCGCGCCATCAGGATCTTGCCTGAGCGCACCAGCTCGATGATACCGAACGGTTTGAGCAGGCCGACCAAGGCGTCGAGCTTGTCCGATTCGCCGGCGCTGCGCAGGATCATCGAATCGGCACCGAAATCGACGACCTTGGCCTTGAAGTTCTCGGCGATCTGAAGAATTTCCGTCCGCGCTTTGAGGCTGGCCTTCAGCTTCACCAGCACCAGTTCGCTTTCGATCACCGGCTGGCCGGTGTGGTCGATGGCGTGGACCACGTCGATCAGCTTCTCGAACTGCTTGATGATCTGCTCGAGCGTGTCGGGATCGCCCGAGCAGGTGATGGTCATGCGCGAGAACTCTCCGGGCGCAGCGTCGAAGCCGGCCACCGACATGGCCGGTGAGACCACCAGCGATTCCATATTGTAGCCGCGCCGCGAGAATACCAGCGACACGCGCACCAGTACTCCTGGCTTGTTGCGCACCAGCAGCGAGATGGTGTGCAGCGGCGCGGTGACGACGTCGGTGACGTCGGTGACGATGCGGCGGCGCGGAGCCTTGCCTGGATCGAGCTCGAACTTGGCGCCGCGTGGTTCAGTGGCAGATGGCATAGGGGCCTCGGGTCGGGGATTAGGTCGAGCCCGACGGCTTCTCCATTTTCGTCCTGGGTTTCTCGATGATCATGCCCGACAGGGGCGCGCCGGCAGGAATCATCGGGAAGACGTTGTCTTCCTTGACCACTTCGGCTTCGATCACGCACGGGCCATCGTTGTAGGCCATCGCCCACTTGATCGCCTTGTCGACATCGCCGGCGCGGGTGACGCGCTTGCCGGGAATTTTGTAGGCCGCCGCCAGCTTGATGAAGTCCGGGTTGCCTTCAAGGTCGGCGCCCGAGATCCGGTTGTCGAAGAACAGTTCCTGCCACTGGCGAATCATGCCCAGGTAGCTGTTGTTGATGATCAGGATCTTGACCGGGGTCTTCTGCAGCGCGGCGGTGGCCAGTTCGCACAGCGTCATCTGGAAGCCGCCGTCGCCGACCACGCACCACGTCGCCTTGCCGGTGGCCATCGCGGCGCCAATCGCCGCGGGAAAGCCGAAGCCCATGGTGCCGGCGCCGCCGCTCGAAATCCAATAGCGGTTCTTGGTGGTCAGACAGAACTGCGCCGCCCACATCTGATGCTGACCGACATCGGTCGTGATGATGCAGTCGCGACCGCCGAGCGAGTCGAGGCGGTCGAGGACGTACTGCGCGCGCAAGCCGCCCTTCTTGGCGTACTTCAGCGGATACTGCTTGCGCCAGCCGGCGATCTGCTTGAGCCACTCGCGGGTGTCGAGCCTGCCGACCAGCGGGATCAGGTCTTCAATCGCCAGGCGCGCGTCGGCCGCCAGGCTGACATCGGGACGCACCACCTTGTTGAACTCGGCGGCGTCGATGTCGATGTGGATCTTGACCGCGTCGGTGCAAAACTCCGAGAGCTTACCGGTGATGCGATCGTCCCAGCGCGCGCCAATCGCCATGATCAGGTCGCAATTCTGGACCGTGCGATTGGCGTAGGCGGTGCCATGCATGCCGAGCATGCCCTGGTGCAGCGGGTGGTCCTCGGCGCACGCGCCCTTGCCGAGCAGCGTGTTGACGATCGGCGCGTTCAGCTTCTTGGCCAGCCGCAGAATGGCGGCGCCGGCGTTCGAGATCACCGCGCCCTGGCCGACATAGAGCACCGGCTTCTTGCTCTTCAGCAGCAGGCCCGCGGCCTTCTTGAGCAGCGCCGCATCGGCGCGGCCAGGGACGCGGTAGCCCGGCAGGTTGACGGTGTCGACAAAGGGCGCCGTGCACGGCCCCTGCGTGATGTCCTTCGGCAGATCGATCAGCACCGGACCCGGGCGGCCAGTGGTGGCAATGTGGAAGGCTTCGCGCATCACGCGCGGAATGTCGGCGGCGTCCTTAATCAGGTAGCTGTGCTTGACCACCGGATAGGTGATGCCGGTGACGTCGGCTTCCTGAAACGCATCCTTGCCGAGCATCGACGTGATGGTCTGGCCGGTCAGCACGATCATCGGGGCCGAGTCCATCAGCGCCGTCAGCAACCCGGTGACGCAGTTGGTCGCCCCGGGTCCGGAGGTGACCAGGACCACGCCCGGCTTGCCGCTGGCGCGGGCATAGCCATCGGCCATGTGCGTGGCGCCCTGCTCGTGGCGGACGAGGACGAACTTGATCTTCGAGTCGACCAGGGCGTCAAAAATGGGCATGGCGGCGCCCCCGGAGTAGCCGTAGACCACCTCGACGCCCTCGCGCTCAAGGCACTGGATAACTTTGTCGCCGCCAGTCGTAATTCTCTTAGCCGCCATCGTCTCCTACTCAATCCCCAGTTCCGGGGGTCGAAACCGCCGTTCTGAGGCAACACTCGGCCGCTTCAGACGCTTTAACTCGGCCAACCTGCCGGATCTATCGTCAAAACGCACCCTGATCGACAGACCTAATATTGATCATCGGCTCTAGAGCATACAACTTGACCTGAAAAAATGGAATCACGCGCAGATCACGTGCATTTTGGCCTCGGACTCGGTCTCCATTAGGCCGTCGTCACCGACGAGTGGTGCGCCGACCAGGGTATTGGCCGACTGGATGGCGCCGAACCGCTCGCCGTGCGCGCGAGCCACCGGCTTCCAGTGCTCGACGTGGCGAACGTAGACGCGCGTGCGGACGACGTCGGCGAGGAAGGCCCCGAGCGCCTGCAATGCGCCTGCGATCTTGTCGATCACGCAGTGGGTCTGCGCGGCTCGATCGACCGGGGCTGGGGCACCTGAAGTAAGGTTTAGCCATGATCTGCCTTGAACGAGCACTGGTCGGCGTCTTGACGGCGCTGCTGCTGGCCACTCCGGCTCTCGCCCAGAACTGGCCGCAGTTCCGCGGCAGTCATGCCGGCGTCGCGACCGACGATGCGCGGCTGCCTGAGAAGTGGAGCCCGACGGAGAACATTGCGTGGAAGATTGACATCCCCGGGCGCAGCTGGAGCTCGCCGGTGGTCTGGGGCAATCACGTGTTCGTGCTGACCGCCATCAACACGGCGCAGCCCAGCCCGACTCTGAACGCCGTCGGCACCTATCTCGCGCGCTCGCTCGGCGGGCCGATGACCGGTGGCGACCTCACGAAGCCAACTGACGAGCACCGCTGGGTGCTGTACGACGTGGACTTCCAGACCGGCAAGGCGAATTGGGAGCGCACCATCCACGCCGCGGTCCCACCACAGAGCACGCACCAGAAGAACTCGTTCGCGTCGGAGACACCGGTCACCGACGGCGAGCGCATCTACGTCTACCTTGGCTACGCCGGGCTGTTCGCCTTCGACATGACCGGTACGCTGGTGTGGTCGAAGCCGATGACCGCACCGAAAATGCGCACCGGCTGGGGGTCGTCGGCCTCGCCCGTCCTCCACGGCGGCCGTGTGTTCATCGTCAACGACAACGAAGAGCGTTCGTTCGTCGCCGCGTTCGACGCGCGGACGGGGGCCGAGCTGTGGCGGACAGATCGCGAGGGCGAAGCCTCGAACTGGTCGACGCCGTTCGTGTGGCAGAACGCCCTGCGGACTGAGATTGTGACCACCGGCAGCAAGAAAGTGCGCTCGTACGACACCAGCGGCAAGCTGCTGTGGGAGCTGACGGGGATGACGTCGATCCATGCCGTCACGCCGTTTGCGAGCCATGGCCTGCTGTTTATCAGCTCCGGCTACTTCCCCGATCCGCTGCGACCGACCTATGCGATCAAGCCCGGCGCCGCCGGCGACATCTCACTGAAGGGGGAAGACCGAAGCAACGCCTTCATCGCCTGGTCGCTTCCGACGCTCGGGCCTGCCTACCCGTCGCCGCTGGTAGTTGGTAATCAGTACTACACGCTGATGGACCGCGGGTTTGTGACGTCGAACGATCCGGAGACGGGGAAGGAAATCTACGGTCGACAGCGCATCGCCGCCGATTCGGGGACCTTCTCGGCGTCGCCGTGGTCGTACAACGGCAAGATCTTCGCGGTGAGCGAGGACGGCGACACTTTCGTGATGCAGGCCGGCCCCGAATTCAAGGTGCTCGGCAGAAACTCGCTCGGCGAGATGACGCTGGCCAGTCCCGCCGTGGCCAATGGCAGCCTGATCATGCGGACGGCGACGAAGCTGTACCGGATTGCCAGACGCCAGTGAGGGACACGCCTGGCTTACTCACTGCCGCCTGAATCGCCAGGGACTCATATGCACGAAGGGACCCGCGTCGGCAGCCACCTCGATGTCGATCCTGAAGGTGAGCGGCGCGGCAAGATAGACGGTGTGGTTCAGCCTGACTGGCTTGCCCTTGAACGTGAACGGCGCGCTCTTGAAGAACAGGCGATAGTCGCCGCCGATGTTGCCGCCGACCTCCGCCATCTGCACGTAGGAATAGCCTCGACTGTCAGTGACATGCCGGAAGGCGGTTTTTTGTTCGCGGTGGTAGGCGATCACCTCCGTGATCGTAAACGCCCCGGCGTCATTCTTGCCCTTGAGCGTGGCCTCGAAGAACCCGTCACCAGTCTTCTTGTAGGTCACAGTCCCCGATGATTCACCGCCAGGCCCGAGCACGCTGTCGGGTGCATCCGCCTGGAAGGTCCACGTGCCGATGAAGTAGTTCTCGAAATCAAGCAGCGGCACCACATCGTCAGTCCGCGTCGGCCGCCCAAGGCTCGGCATCAGCCTTTTAGGCTGGTCTGTCGCCGGCACTTGTGCGTGAGTTGCAGCATCAATCCGGCTAAAACCAGATGCCACATTGCCGAGACTCACACTCAGCACGAGGCACCCGGCAAGCACGGTACGCACTTGAGGCACCCTACCTTTGCCGGCTCTCGGTTCGAGCCGGCAGAATCTGATTGTCGAGCGTGTACTCGATCCAGCCCAGGCTCATCTCATCCCAACTCTGCTCGGACCAATAGACTTCTTTTTCGGGATTCGGGTTCAACGGGTTGTTCGCTGAATTGTCGAACAGGGCGCGATATCGCAACAGGCTGCCCTTGGGGATTTTCAGCGCCGCGGCCAGGACGTAGCGCTCCTGCCAGTCGAACCGATATCGGGGAACTTCTAACAACAGCTGTTCACGACCATCGGGATAGAGCACCTTATACTCGGCAATCTTTCCTCGTACGTGCATGTGCGGGTAGAAGCCGTTGATGGTGATGTCCTGCGTAATCGCCAGCTCTGAGGTGACGGTGTAGTCGGCCATGTACGGCGGGATCGGCGGCAACCCACTGAACGACGAGATGGTGGTGGGGGTGGCGCCCTGGGACACGCGTCCCGCTTCGATATCCGCAGCATCCTGGACCGGGCCACGGACCAGCTTTCCGTTCACGTGCTGCCGCTCGTTGATCGGCGTGCGGAAGTGAAACTTCTTCAGCGGTTCTCTGGCGAACCACAACCCGACCTCGGAGCGATCGGTCTCGGGCCGTCCGGTCGGGGTGTAGTGCATGTTGAAGTTGAGGTACTGGCCCGGCAGCGCGGGTGTGCCCACGCCGTCTGGATGATCGTCAAAGCCGCGCCCGGCGACATAGGCCAGCAGCGTCGTGAAGCCGCCGACCGAGCTCAGGCGGTCCGGCTTTTCCCCGGGCGCACGCGGCATCTGCAGTTCCGTCGGCAGCTTCGCTTCGCTGAGGCGTGTGGCCCGCCGATCGAGCGGCACCTTCTGACCGCTCGCGTCGGTGGTGAACGGTTGACCGTCGATGACTTCAGTCCCTGGCGGAAAAGTGACCAGGCTGACCGTGATGTGATGGACCACGGCCTTGTTCGAGGGCCGCGCCTCGGACATCTGGATCAGCTTCATGCCGTCGGTCCACGGGATGGGCACGTAGAAGTCGAGCATCGGGTACTCGGACCTCGGCTCGATCTTGAACTCGACCGGCATCTTTAATACCACGTCGGGCGCGCGGTTGAATTTCCATCCGCCGGGATACTCGGGAGCGGCCGGCATCTCGGCCGGGTTCCCCATCGGTGCACCACCATCCACCCACGCGACGATGGTCTTGATTTCGTGCTCGCTCATCTGGCGATCGTTGCTGAAGGCCAGCGTCGACTGGCCGACGCCCCACGGAGGCATTTCTCGCTTGACGACTTTGGATTTGATCGAGCGGGCCCACGGCCGCACCTGGTCGTAGGTCATCAGCGGCATCGGCGCGACGTCGTTGGGCCGGTGACACTGCGAGCAGTTCTTGTAAAAAATGGGTGCGACGTCTTTGGTGAACGTCGGCGTCTGCCGGGCGTCGGACGGCCCGGCCCACGTGATCACGACGACGCCGATGAGCCCGACGAGCGTTGGACGAAGTCTCATGCCGCCTCCCTCGGCGGGAGTATAACGTCAACCCGGCCCGAGCGAGGTCTCGAACTCGGCGCCATCGCCACCTGTTCACTATCGGCAGACGGAGCGGGGCGGCCACTGCCCCCCCCCTGCCTCCTAGACGTCGAGCCCGATCATCCGCATCAGTTCGAGCGCATTGCTCTGGGTGATCACGCCATCCCTCAACTGGTAGTCGAACCGCATCTGGCCATTCTCGACATGGTCCTGCAGATGCACATTCTTCACCTCGCCCGTCAGGATGGCGGCGATCTCGGTGAGCGCCAGGTCGTGGGTGGTGACGACGCCGATCGCACGGTGGGCGACCAGCATGCGGACCAGCGCCTCGGCGGCGGTGCGTCGGTCCTTCGAGTTCGTGCCGCTCAGCAACTCGTCGAACAGGAACAACACCCGGCCCGGTTGTTCCAGCAGGTCGCAAATCTGGCGGATGCGCAGAACCTCGGTAAAGAATCCAGACCGTCCCTCGCGCAGGGAGTCGGTGTGCCGCAAGCAGGTGCCGAGCACCAGGGGCGAGATGCGCAGGCGCGTGGCGCGGACCGGCGCGCCCGCAAGTGCGAGGACGGCGTTAAGGCCAATGGTGCGCATCAACGTGCTCTTGCCCGCCATGTTGGAGCCGCTGACGATGAGAACCCTCGGGCTTGAGGACAGCATGACCGTATTCCTGACCGCGGCCGCACGAGGAATCAGTGGATGCGCCACCTCGGCCGCGTCGTAGATCGCGTCACCATCAGTGGGCTCGAGAATCTCGGGGAAGGTGTCTTCCGGCCGTTCGAAGGCGTAGCTGGCAAACGAGAGCAGCGCCTCCATCTCCCCCACCACGTCCACCCATGCGCGCAGGCGCCTACCGTCGCGCGCCTTCCAACCTTCGGCCGCAAACGCCACCTGGATGGTGAACAACGCGGGAATCTCGAGGATGCGGGCAAACGCATTGTGCCGCGAGTCGGCCCAATCCGAGACGCGCGCCAACCGGGTAATCCCTCGTGATGCCGCAGCGCCCGGCACCGGGCCCTTGAGCCGCGTCGCCAACGCAATCAACGCGGCATCGTCAAACGTCGCGGCCTCGATCTCGGCGACAACCTTGGCCAGCAGGTCGAGTCCCGCGGCAATCGTCGCCGACGACAGGCCCTCGACCGCTGCCTCGGCCCTCTTCATCAGCCACGACAACATGATGATGTTCACGACGGCGAGTGGCGCGAGCGGCCAGGCGGGGCCACCGGCCAACGCATTCGCCACCCCGCCAAAAAACGCGAGGGCGAGAACGACAGCGACTGGGCGAATGGCGCGGGGCACGGCGGCAGGGGCCTCCGCCCATGCGAGCAGTTGCTCCGGCATCAGTCGCCGCGGACCCGCTGCCGCATTCACGGTGGCGATTCGCTCGCGCAGGTCGAGCTGCGATCGTAGTGCCGTGACACGCGCCTGGCGCTGGCGGATGTCATCGGGTGCGGCCGCGCGCGACAGCCAGGCCGCCAGCCGTTCTTCGCCAATCGGTGTTCTGGCGCCGGAGATCAAATCAAACAGGCTGCCGATACCAAAGACATCCAGGTCATCAGCATACAGATGGTCGCTGTGACGAAAGCGCTCGCTCGTCGTGCCGGTCCCGACCCAGCGGTCCTCGATGCGGGCAATACCATCGGCATAGAACGCGACGGCCGCTCGCGCGCGCGCGAGCGCCCGGATCACCAGCTCGTGCCAGACCGAGAGGGCGATAAATGCGACGACAGCTGCGCTCATGAGGACCGTGCTGGAGTTGCCCTGAATTGTGACCGCCCAATAGATCAGCACGAGGATGAAGACGGCGACCTTGGCATTGCCAAGCGCGACGTGCGTCCGCTCGCGCGTAGTCGCCACGGCCTGCCGCTCGGCTAGTCGTAGACGATAGATTTCAATGGGTATCGCCTCGGCGGCACCCGTGCGGCCACGCGCCGGCAGGTCGCGCGCTTCAGCGGGGCGAATGGTAATAGTCACCTCTCATGATGACATGGCAGGCAGCGGAGGCCGCTAATGGTGTCGTGATCAAGTTCATGGCCTCGCCATCCTGGAGAGCAAGCCGCGTACTTGATTTTCGCGCCGCCGCGAAGGTGAACCTCGGGCTCGCGGTGACCGAATCTAGGCACGAGACCACCCAGTGTTGACATTCGGGGGCAAGGAACCCAAGCCATCTCGGGTACACTTCCTCCTTTCCTGGAGGTTTCCTAATGATGGTTCGCCTTGGCCGATTCCGGCTGCTCTGGGTCACCTCGGCGCTCTGTGTGCTGGCTGTGATTGGGCACTTCGACGCCCTGGTCGTTTCGACCGCCGCGCAGGCGCCGGCAGCCATCGATCCGTCGCTGCTCGACGCCTATCGCTGGCGCGGCATCGGCCCCAACCGCGGCGGCCGCTCGATTGCCGTCTCAGGCGTCAAGGGGCGCCCCCTCGAGGCCTACTTCGGTGCGGTCGGTGGTGGCCTGTGGAAGACCACTGACGCCGGCAAGACCCTGGCGCAGGTCGGCCAGAACACTCACGGTGACCATCACGACCTGTGGATCGAGCCGGACGACGCCAACCACGTCATCGACGGCAACGACGGCGGCGGCGCGGTGACCTACAACATTAACGCGCGCGTGCCGAACTGGAGTGACCAGGACTTCCCGACGGCGCAGTGGTACCATGTCATCACGACGTCTCACCTGCCGTTCCATGTCTGCGGTTCGCAGCAGGACAACAGCACGCTGTGCACGCCGAGCAACACCAACGCCGGTGGCGCCGTACACGGTGGGCGGCGGCGAGCCCGGCTACATTGCCGCGCACGCGACCGATCCCGATATCTTCTTTGGTGGCACCAACAACGGCTCGTTCCTGACGCGGCTGAACCGCCGCATTGGCGAGTTCAAGGAAGTGGGCGCCTATCCGCGCTTCTTCTCGGGTGAGAACTCCGCCGAAGTCAAGGAACGCTGGCAGTGGACCTACCCAATCATCTTCTCGCACGTCGATCCGAACGTTCTCTACACCAGCTCGCAGCGGGTGTGGAAGACCACCAACGGCGGCGACACCTGGGAGGCGATCAGCGGCGACCTGAGCCGGCACGATCCCAAGACCATGGGCGATTCGGGCGGGCCGATTACGCACGACATGAACAGCCCGGAAATCTACGGCACGGTGTTCTCGCTGGCGCCCGGCAAGAAGGACATCAAGGTGGTGTGGGCAGGCTCTGACGATGGCCTGGTACATGTCACGCGCGACCACGGCAAGACGTGGACCAACGTGACCCCGGCGGCCATGCCCGACCTGGGCCGCGTCAGCCAGCTTGATAGCTCGTCGTTCGACAATGGCACGGCCTACATGGCGGTGAAGAAGATGCTGCTCGGCGACCGCTCGCCCTATATTTTCCGCACCAGGGACTACGGCAAGACCTGGACGAAAATCGTCCTCGGCATCCCCGCTGACGACTACGTGCACACGGTCCGCGAAGACTCAATCCGCCGTGGCCTGCTGTACGCCGGCACTCAGCACGGCGTCTACATTTCCTATGACGATGGCGAGCAGTGGTTAAAGTTTGCCAACGGCCTGCCCGACGTGCCGGTCACCGACCTGGTGGTAGAAGACAATGCCCTGGCCATCGGCACGCACAGCCGCAGCTTCTACGTGATGGACGACATCGCCGCGTTGCGCCAATTCGGCCTGGCGCCGCCAGCGGTGCTGGTGCAGGCAGCCTGATACATCAGAAGCGCTTGGTATAGACCGCCTTCGCCGCCCCGCGGCGGTCAAGGGTCTTGAAGCCCATCGTCGGATCGGACGGGTCGAGCCAGTTCTGCGTGTAGACGAAGAAGATGTCGTTGCCGGGCGTGAGGATCCACCGGAAGCGCGACTGCCAGCCAAGGATCCGGCTCACCGAGTCGAACTGGATGTTGTTGACCAGATACATGAACGGGCTGAACTGGGTGTCGGCCACCATCCGGTACAGCTTCGTCTGAAAGCTCCCCTCGGCCAGGTTCACGTCGTTGAACTCGTATGAGAGGTTCACCGTGACGCCGGGCCGCGGGCGTAGTCCCATGCCGATGCTGGCCTCCAGGCGGTCGCCCGAGTAGAACGTGCCCCACTCCAGCCTCGGCTGGAGCGACACCTTGCGCTTGTTAGCGGTATTGGCCGACAGCGAGAACCGCGTGAAACGATAGTCGGATCCAGCCGGCAGCACGATTCCAGTCGAGATCTCGAAGTTGTTCTTCAGGTACTCGTAACTTGGCGACGCTTCGACCTGCAGATTGTCACCGCTGTGCATCTCGAGGCGGAACAGCTGGAGGTTGCTGTCGATCGATTCAAGCCCACCGTCGAGGTTGGTGAAGACGTTCGGCTGCGCGCCAAATCCAAAACGGCGAATGTACTTGTTCCCCTTGGGCCTGGGGTTCCACCGCGCTTCCGGCGTGTAGCGGCGAAACTCGCGCCGAGCCGTGAAGCCGACCGCGGGGCTATAGAGCTCCTGCACTTCCTGGAACGACATGCTCAGGTCAACGACGTCGTTCGGGTAGTCGAGCATGGCGCCAAACGCGGCCCGGCCGCCCGTGGCGTTGCCGACAGCAGAGCTACCAACCAGGTAGCCTGTGAAAAACAGGTTCTTGTTCTTTCGAAAGCTCGACGTCGCCAGCCTGAAGTCCGCGCCGGCCGTGTGCTGTGCCCCCGTGCCATCTGACGGCGCATCGCGCACGGTATACAAAGCGCCGAAATAGGACTGCTGCAAGGTTCGCCGCCGCACGCGGGCCACGAGGAAGTTCTCGCCGATGGCGGTCCCGTCTTCGCCCGTCCGCACGTATAGCAGGCCGACATCCTGCCGCCCGGCCTGGCCGGTGACCTTGCCGCCGCCGATGATCCGTTGCGGCTGTCCCGCGGTCAGGCCGATGCGGCGCGAGAAGAACGCGTTGTTGGGGAAATCAAAGAACGTCGCGCCGTCGAGGAAGAACCCGCGCTTCTCTGGGAAGAACAAGGGGAACCGCGTCAGGTTCACCCGCCGGGTGTCGACCTCGGTTTCTGCGAAGTCGGTGTTGATGGTGGCGACGGCGCGCAGACTGGGCGTAATGTTGTAGGTCACCTCACCGCCCACGTCGGCCGTGGTCGCGGCGTCCACGGCGGGCGCGCGGCCCGGGCCGTCGGCCACCGTGCCGGCCACGTAGGGCTTCACCTCGAGGCCCTTGCCCTGCGTCACGTCCTTGAGGCCGACGAGCAGGCCGGCGTTGGACATGCGCCGCAGGCCCTGGTTGCGCTGGTACCCGGTCCACATCAGCTCTTCGTTCTTGCGGCGCACGGTGCGCTGGAAGTTGATGCCCCAGGCCGGCGCGTTGGGGTCGAAGGCGAGCGTGCGGAAGGGGATGTCGACCTCGATCACCCAGCCGATCTCGCTCTGGCGCACACGCGCGTTCCAAATACCGTCCCACTCGCGGTTGTTTGATCCGCCCGGCCCCATCAGGGCGTCGGCCATCAGGCCGGCGGGGTTCATCTCGAAAAAATAGCCCGTCTGCTGGTTCAGGAACGTATCGATCGTCCACATGAACCGGTCGTCGGCGCTCAGGAACTCGTCGCGCTTGCGGGTGTTGCCCAGCAGCTTGCCGGGTTCCGAGTCGTAATTGGTGACGCCGATGTAAAGGTGATCCTTGTTGAAAGTTACCCGGATGTCGGTGCGCTCGGTCGGCGTGCCGCCGAGCGTCGGGTCCTGCATGATGAACTCGCCGGCCGTCGTGGCGCGCGCCCAGACCGCCTCGTCCAGCACGCCGTCGAGCACCACCCGCTCATCGTCTTTCAGGCGCTCGGCGGTGACCACTCGCCGGCCGGAGTTCATCGCATCGGCTGGTTGGGCCCACAAGCCGGCAGGCCACGCCAGGTCGGCCACCACGAGAAGGAAGATGCGAATGATTAGCACCTTCATTAGAACCTGAACAGGCGCGTCATCTTCACGACCAACGCGCGATTACGGAGGGCCATGTTTTCCCTGGGGTCGAGCGGGTTGGTGTTTTGCTCGTCGGTCCACACCACGAAGAACTCACTGCCGGGCTGGTACTCCCAGCGGAACCGCATGTTGCTGCTGAAGGTGTGATCGGCCGAGCTGTATTGCAGTAGGGCGCTGGCGAACATCCGGGGGGAGAAGCCGTAATCGGTGCGGGCGCTGAACAGGCGCGTGGTGAAGTGGCCCGTTGGCAACAGGACCTTGCTGATCGACACGCGCGGCTCCAGCGAGAGCTGCTTCAGGATTGAGAGGCGCCCCTGGCTGAACGAGACGGTGCGAATCGTGCCGCTGTAGTACTCGCCCAGTTGCACGCTGAGGTTGCCCGACAGGCGGCGCTGCTGTCCCATATTGTAGCGCACCGACATGTCGTTGTAGTGATACCCGCCTGGCAAGATGACCACGCCGGCCGACGGCCGAAACGGCGCCAGCAACAGGTCGTAGTTGGCGTTGCCTTCCACGGTGAGCGTGTCGCTGTTGTCGAACTCGGTGCTGAACTGGCCGGTCTGCTGGCGTGATTCGACCTGGCCGGCGCCGTTCTCGAAGTACTCGATGTTGCCGTCGAAAGAGAACTTGCGCACGGCGCGCATGTTCCTGGGCCGCGGACTGAAGCGGCCCGACGCGAACGACCGCGTGAAGTCGGTACGGCGCAGGAAGCCGACCTCGGGATTGAAGTCCTTCCCGACTTTCAGAATGCTGGCGCTGGCGCCGTAACGGTCGGGCGCGTAGTCGAACTTGCCCTGGAAGCTCTCGTTGTCGCCGGTCTTCCCGGTGGTCTGGGTCCGCGCGTAATAGGTGGTGAAGCTGACATTCTGGTGGAAGCCGAACGCGGCATCGACACCATACGCCTGATTAGAGCCACCCTCGGTCACACTCGACTTGTTCCGATTGGTGAACACGGCGCCAATCGTGCTGCGGCGCAGGATGTCGCGCTTGGCGCGCAACACGGTGAAGTTGGTTGCCGGTGTGCGTGAGACTCCCTCGTCGCCAGCCTGGATGTTCATCACGCCCACACCGAAGGCGCCGATCTTGCCGGTCAGGCGGCCACCGACATCGATCGGCACGACCCGGCCGCGATTGAGGCCAATGCGCCGGCTGTAAAACAGGTAGGGCTGGTCGCTGGTGCCACTGCCGAAATTGCCGCCACTTGAGGCGCCGCCGCGGCCGAAGTCGAACAGGCCTCGTCCCTCGAGGAAGAAGTCGCGCTTCTCAGGCAGGAACAGGTTGAAGCGCGTCAGGTTGACCTGCTGCTCGTCGATCTCCACCTGCGCGAAATCAGTGTTGACGGTGAGATCAGCTGTCAGGTTGGCGTTGATGCCGTACTTCAGGTCACCACCAAACTCGCCATCATTGTCGCCGGACGCCGGCGGCGTCTGCAGGCGGTCGGTGGTGTTGCGGCCGAGCACGTAAGGCTTGATCTCGAGGTTCCGGCCGGCCGGCGGCAGGTCGAGCCCGACCACGGTGCCGTAGACGGAGATCCGGTTGAGCGCCATCGGTCCGGCCATGTTGCGCGGTACCGGCGTCCAGTAGTTCCATTCGTTCTTGCGCCGCACCGACCGACGAAACTGAATGCCCCAGGTCTGATCGGACCCCGAGGTATAGCGTAGCGACTTGAACGGGAAGGCCATCTCGACCGTCCACCCACCGTCGAAGCGGCCGGTCCTGGCCAACCACACCGGGTTCCAATCGGTATTGGGTGCCCCTTCGTCCACCACCGAATAGTCGGCGAAGCCGCCGATCGGGTTGGCGTAGAACATGTAGCCGCTGCGGCGGTCGTAAAAGGTGTCGAAGCCGACGCCGAAGTGATCGTTGTTGCGCATCTGGTTGGTGTCGCGGCGCAGCTCGTTGGCAATCCACTTCTCAGGCAGCGCGGTGTCCCAGACCTTGGCCGAGACGTAGACATTCTCGCCATCGAACGAGACCCAGATCTCGGTTTTCTCGGTCGCGGGCTCGCGATAGCGCGGCGAGGCCTGCACCATGCCGTCGAAGCCAGGATAGGTCTTGTAGATCGACTCATCCAACTGGCCATCCATCTTGAACGGCTCGGTCAGCTTGATCGCGCGGATGGTCGACTTGCCGGTGGCCTGATCGCGGGCCATGACATTCGGCTGATCAGGCGCAGCCGGACCGTCCACCACGAGGGTGGCTGGTGCCGGCGGCGGCTGAGCGACAGCGAGTGAGGTGGAAAGGAAAAGGGCGGCGAACGCTAACAGGACACGCACTTATGATTATTCTTTGCTCCGAGCTTTTCCAAAAGGGTGATGGTCTCGGGATAGGGTTGCACGCGCTGGACGGCGCCGTTGGCCATGTCGACAGTCGTTTTCCCTTCGCGATCGACCGCCATGACGTTGGCGCCTTTCGACACCAGGTAAAGAATCATATCGTTGTCGCCGCGGGCGGCGGCATGGTGCAGCGCGGTGTTGCCGTCGTGGTCGGCGGCGTTGACGTCGGCGCCAAGTTCCTCGACGAGATACCTGACGGCGGCGAGCATGCCGGTCGGCGCGAAGCGGTGCGAGTTGGCGGCAAAGCCCTCGCCGTAACCGACGCCGGCGGTGGCATGCAGCGACGTGACCGACGGTCCACCAATCGGTACCGGCGCCAGGCCTGAGGTGTCTCTCACTTCGCGCTCGACGGCATCACCAAACCGCGGCCGACCCGCCGGCTTGATGGTGGGCACGTTCGGGTCGGCCCCGGCCGACACCAGCAAACGCATGGCGGCGATGTCGCTGGCGTAGGCAGCGCGCCAGAACACGCTGGCCCCAATTTCATCAACGCCAGACAGATCGAAGCTGTAACCCGAGTACCACACCTTCATCTTCAGGCGGGCGTTGACGTCGCCGCCACGGTCGATGAGGGCCTCCAGCAACTCGAGATATCCGGTCTTCTGCTGCATGTGGGCGCGCGGCTGTGGGTAGAGCGCTTTCGGCGCCCACTCAACGTTCAGCACGCCGTAGAGCGGCGTCACGCCGTTCACGCTGGCCAGGTTCGGGTTTGCGCCCTTGCCGAGCAGCGCTTTCGCCAGGTCGAAGTGGCCGTTGATGACCGCCATCAACAGCGGACTGGTGTTGTCGCCGGCCGACACCAGGTTAACGTCGGCACCCGCCTTGAGCAAAGCCGCGCTCGACTCCAGGTAGCCTTGGCGGACCGCAAACAGCAGCGGCGTGAGGCCACCGTGCGTGTTGATCAGTTCGTTCAGCTGGTAGTTGCGATCGACACCGGGCCGTGGGCCTTGACGCCCGGGCACCGCGCCGGCCGGAGCCCCGGCCTGCGGCGGCGCACCCGGAACCTGCGGGTTGCCGCCAAATCCCAGTCCCTCGCGGCTCAGGTTGGCCAGGTCCGAGACCTTGCTGGTGACCTTGAGATCGGCGCCCTGGCTGGCCAGCAGCGTGATCACGTCAGCACGATTCGCGGCCGCGGCGTACATCACCGGTGTCTGCGCCCGGACGCCGTCCTTCGCGTTGACGTCGGCGCCGGCCTCAACCAGTACCTTGACGGCATCGACCCTGCCGGCCGCCGCGGCGACCATCAGCGGCGACGTGCCATTGGCGTTGCCAAGCTTGATGTCGCTGCCGGCTTTCAGCAATGCGGTGATCACGCCCGCGTGGCCCTGCTGGCTGGCCAGAAAGAGCGGCGTATAGGCACCCAGGCGCGTGGTTGCGCGCACGTTGGCGCCCGCGAGCACGAGCATCTGCGCCAGCTCGGCGTCGCCGTTGATGGCCGCCCAGTGCAGCGCGGTCATGCCGTCGCCCTGCGCGGCGTTGACGTCGGCGGCCGACTTCAGCAGCGAACGCACCGCCGCCTTGTCGCCGTTCATCGCCGCGTCAGCCACCGGCGCGGTCGCCGCGGCCGACAGCAAGGCCGAAAGGCCGACAATCACCAGTCCGGCGGCGTAGAAGCCGATCATCGCTTTGCGCATATGCGTATTCCTGTCACGTGACGTACGTTCAGCAGGAAGATCACGAAGACAAGCCTTCAAAGAAATGCTTCGTGGTCTTCGTGGCCTTGGTGTTTGCCTTTACTCAGCGGCGGCGGTCGTCGCCGGCACGGTGTTCAGGTCGTAGGCCGACGTGCTGTCGCCGAACGACTTGAAGTCGTCCATACCCAGCAGGTGCGTCACCGACAACATCACGTTGGCCATCGGCGTGCCATCGGCCGCCCTGTGGTGCAGGCCGCCCCTGAGCGCGCCGCCGGCGTGGCCGGCGAGGAACAGCGGGCAGCGCTTGTGGTTGTGGACGTTCGAGTTGCCCATCGGCGAGCCGTAGATCACCAGCGTGTTGTCGAGCAGCGTGCTGTCGCCGTCCGGCGTGTTCTTCAGCTTGGCCAGGAAATACGGCAGCATGCTGATGTGGTACTTGTTAATCTTGGCGAAGTCGGTGATGCGCTCGTCGCGGTCCTGGTGATGCGAGGCCGAATGGAACGCCGCCTTGTAGCCACTGTCGGGAAAGACGCGATTTGAAGCGTCGCGGCCCATCTTGAACGCGAACACGCGCGTGGTGTCGGAGGCGAACGCCAGGGCTTGCAAGTCAAACATCAGCTTGACGTGCTGCTCAAACGAGTCCGGCACACCGACCGGCGCGCCCGGCAGTTCGCGCTGTTCGCCCTTGCTGTTGGCGGCCTCCACCTGCTGGATGCGGCGCTCGATCTCGCGCACGTCTTCCAGGTAGTCGGACAGGCGCGCGCGGTCGGCGGCACCCAGATTCTTGTTGAGGCGCATCACCGCGGTCCCCAGCCAGTCGAGAATGCTCTTATCCTCGCTGCGGCGTTCCTGGCGCTCGGCCGGCGTCGCGCCGACCCCGAACAACTGGTCGAACACGGTGCGCGGGTCGCGAATCATCGGCAGCGGCTGATTCGGTGCTGCCCAGCTGATCGAGTCGGTGTAGGTACACGAGTAGCCGTAGGAGCAGCCACCGGCCTGATCCACGTTCTCAATGCACAACTGCATCGACGGGATGGCCGTAGTCTGGCCGAACCGCTGGGCGTAGTACTGGTCGAGCGAGGTGCCAACCAGCACGTCCGAGCCCTGGGTCTGCTTCGGGTGCATCTGCGTCAGGAACACCGCGCTCGACCGGAAGTGGTCGCCGCCGATTTCCGGCGCCGTGAACGCTTCGGCGTTGCGGACGTCGGTGTTGCTGATGATGGTGAGGTCGTTACGGAACGGCTCGAGCGGCGCCAGCGAACTGGGCGACAAGTCGAAGTCGCGGCCGACCGCGGCCGGCGCCCACAGGTTCTGCTTGATGCCGAACGCCGTGCTGCCGGCGGAGCCGTGCACCATTTCAATGGCCGCCAGGCGGACCTTGCCCCTCGCCTGCGCGAAGGTGGCCTTGGCTGGGACCATGGCCTCGAGGAACGGCAACGCCATAGTGACGCCCACACCCTTGAGAGCAGTGCGGCGCGAAATGTGCTTCTGCGTGATGTACATCGTCTTTTTGCTCCTATCGCGCGACGTCGGTCGCGCGGCGTTCCTTGCCCGGATCGGCCACGCCCATCCTGAATGCCGGGCTGTTGACCACACCCATCACAAACGCCGACATCTTATGATCGCCCTTGCCGGCGTCGCGCACGATGGTGCGGATGGCCGGCATGTCGGTGAATTCCATGCGGCGACCGAGCGCGTAAGTCATCAAGCTCTCGGTGAAGCCGGTCAGGAACACATCCTGGTGCTTCCGCAGCGCGTCGCGCAGACCGGCCGGACCGTCCATCTTGGTGCCATCGTAGAGATCGCCGACCACGTCAACCGGCACTTCATTGTCCTTGATGCGCCAGGCACCGGTCACGTCGAAGTTCTCAAGCGCCAGGCCGAGCGGATCGATCACCTTGTGGCACGACGTGCAGGCCGGGTTCTTGCGGTGCTCTTCCATGCGCTCGCGCGTGGACAGCATCTTGCCGCCGTCGTTGACCTTCACCGACTCGTCGAGCGACGGCACATTGGGTGGTGGCGGCGGGGGCGGCGAGGCGAGCAGCACTTCCATCACCCACTTACCGCGCTGCACCGGCGAGGTGCGGTCGGCCACCGAGGTCAGCGTCAGGATGCTGCCCTGTCCCAGCAGGCCGCGGCGATACGGCGGCAGCGTCACGCGTCGGAACGCACTGCCGATCACGTTGGGAATGTCGTAGTGCTTGGCGAGCCGCTCGTTGACGAACGAGTAATCAGCCGTCAGCAGGTCGGTCACCTGGCGGTCTTCGCGGACGATGCTGTCGAAGAAGAGCTCGGTTTCGCGCTTCATGGCGCGGGCGAGTGTGTCGTCGTACTGCGGATACAGCAGGTAATCCGGAAAGATCTTGTCCAGGTCCTGCAGGCGCAGCCACTGCGAACCAAAGCGCGTCGACAGCGCCTCGGATCGCTTATCGGCGAGCATGCGGCGGACCTGTTTCTCAACCCCCGCGATGGTGCGCAGCGAACCAAGCGAGGCGGCCTTCAGCAAGTCCGCATCGGGCGCCGTACCCCACAGGAAGAACGAGAGGCGCGACGCCAGGTCTTCATCGCCAATGCGGTAGGTCGCCGCGCGAATGCCGGTGGGTTGCTCCTCCAGCCGGAACAGGAAGCGCGGGCTCATCAGGATGGACTGCACGGCCAGGCGAATGCCGGGCTCGAAGCCGCCTTTCTTGCGCCCCTGCTCGTAGAACTTGAGCGCATCCTGCAGGTCGGCGGCCGACGGCGCGCCGCGAAACGCCTGCGTCGCCAGCTGGTTCATGATCTCAGCCGCGCAGGATTCCTCCTCAGCCGCGTTGGTCGGACGGCACGAAAACACCTTGAGGCGGCTCGGCGTATCCGAGACACCGGTCACGTCAAGTGGACCCTGCACGACCAGGTCGCGCAAGTGCGGCAGCATGGTGACGCCGAAGGTGATGCTGACGTCGGCCAGCGTGTTCTCGAGCGGCATCAACAGGTCGTCGACCGGGCCATCCAGCCGCTGGATGAACGCGGCGGTGACGCGCTGCGGGCCGGCCTTCACGTGCACCGGCGGCGTGGTCAACTCGAGGCTGTTCTTGGGGTCGGTCTCGCTCATGCGCGTGTTCAAGTCGAACAACGCCACGCGCTCACCATTTACCGAGACCTCGACCTGCTCCTTGAGATCGTAGGCGGTCATCGAGTTGCGGCCGACCAGACCGCCGAGCGGCTCGTAGTGCAGCGAAGTCTTGAACACGTAGTGGCCATCGGCCGCAAAGGCATGGACCACCGAGGTGCCACCGCGCGTGCCCATGGGGGCGCCGTCGACGCGGCGCATCTGCGATGACGCGCGCGCGATCTTGTAGGTGGCCGAGGTCGCCGAGGCCGTGCGATCGCCAAGCGCCAGGCGGCTGATCTGGCTGGCCGCGCGCAGGTAGCCATCCATCAATGTCGGCGAGAACGTCTGCGCGTCGGCGACGTTGTCGAAGCCGTGGCTGATGGTATCGGGAGGCAGGTAGGTCGTCACGTCAACATCCACGTGCAGCAGGTCCTTGACGGCGTTGGCGTACTCGGCGCGGTTCAGGCGCTGGAACGGACGCGAACCGGGGTTTGGTTTCAGCACCGACACCTTGTCCATGCGGCCTTCGAACGCCGCGGCGAGGCCGGCCAGCACGGCCGGCTCGGGACGCCTGGCGCCCGAGGGCGGCATCATGCCGGCGCGTAACTTGCGGATCATCTTCTCGGTCGTCTCGCCGTGTTCATCGAGCTTGCTCGCATCGAATGCCGCCAGTGACAGACCGCCGGCCTGGCCGCGCTCGCTGTGGCAACCGGCGCAGTACTGCTTCACCAGCGCGGTCTGTTCCGCGGCCAGCATCGTCGTGGCCGCTGGCGGATGCGATGCAGCCGGCTTGACGGCCGGCTTGACGGCCGGCTGTGGCGACAAACCATTCGGTTTGTCGGTCTGGGCTGCCGTCTTCGATAAACCTGAAGGTTTATCGCCACGAGGCGCCGAGGATGTTTGCGCGCCGGTCACCGATATCGTCAACCCAGCGACCGCCGTGGCGAGCACGGCGCTTACGAACGTCTGCTTCAGCATGTGATGCACTTGTGGTTGTTCCTGGCGCCGAGCTTCTCGAGCAGCTTGATGGTTTCAGGATACGGCTGGGTGCGCTGGACCGGGCCGTTGGCAATGTCGACGGTGGTGTTGCCCTCGCGGTTCACGCGCAGGACATCGGCGCCCTTCGCGACGAGGAAGAGAATCGATTCGTTGTCACCACGCGACGCGGCCAGGTGCACGGGCGTGTTACCTTCGTGGTCGGTGGCGTTGACGTCGGCGCCCAGTTCCTCGACCAGGTACTTGATCGCCGGCAAGAAGCCCGTCGGCGCATAGCGGTGCGAGTTGGCCGCGAAGCCTTCGCCGTAGCCAACGCCCGAGGCGGCATGCAGCGGGAACACGGCCGGGCCGCCGTAGGCAATGGGCGGCACGCCCGACAGGTCCTGCACCTGGCGAATGCCTTCACCGGTGAAGGGCCGGCCGGCCGGCTTCATCGTGGGGATGTTCGGATCGGCGCCGTGCGATACCAGCAGCTTCATCGCCGCCACGTCGTTGGCATACGCCGCTCGCCAGAACGGCGTCGCGCCACTCTCGTCAACACCAGCGAAGTCGGAGTTGAACGCCTGATACCAGACCTTGCGCTGCAGGCGGACGTTCGGGTCGGCGCCCTTGTCGAGCAGCGCCGTCATCAGCTCGAGATAGCTGGTGGTCTGCTGCTGATAGGCCTTGGGACTGGGATACAGCGACTTCGGCGCCCACTGGATGTTCAGCGTCGCATAGAGCGGCGTCACGCCGTTGAACGCGCCCAACGTGGCGCTGGCGCCCTTGTCGAGCAGGTAGATCGCCAGGTCGAAGTGGCCGTTGATGATGGCCATCAGCAACGGACTGGTCTGGTCCCCCGCACTCCACTGGTTGATGTCCACCCCGCCGTCAATCAACGCCTTGGCGGTCTCGACGAATCCCTGGCGAGTCGCGAACATCAGTGCGGTCAGCCCGCCCTGCGAGCTGACCAACTCGTTGTAACGATAGCCACGCGTCGCACCAGCGACATCAACCGGACGGTTGGCCACCGGACGGGCCGCCGGGCCATTGCCGCCGAGACCACGGGCCATGGCTTCTTCTTCCGGGGCGGTCAGCGCGAACAGGTCCACGATCTTGGTGGTGGCCTTGGCATCGGCGCCGCGTGCCAGCAGCAACTTGACCGCGTCGGCGCGATTAAACGCCGCGGCAAACATCAGCGGTGTCTCGCCCTTCGCGCCGTCCTTGGCGTTGATGTCCGCACCGTTCTCGACGAGCGAGGTGATGGTCCTGGTGTCGCCGGACGCGGCCGCGATCATCAGCGGCGTGGTGCCGTTACTGGTCACGGCCTTGGCATCGGCACCAGCGGCAAGCAGCGCCGCGACCACGCCCGAATGGCCGCCCCTGGCCGCCAGATACAAGGGCGTATAGGCGCCCAGGCGGGTGGTGGCGCGCCCGTTGGCGCCGGCGTAAATCAGCATCTGCGCCAGGCCGGTATCGCCCTTCATGGCCGCCCAGTGCAACGCGGTGGTGCCGTCGCCCTGCGCTTGGTTGACGTCCATCCCCTTCTTCAGGAGCGCGCGCACGCCGTCACGATCACCCTTGCTGGCCGCCTCGGCGACCGGCGCTGGCGATTGCCCATTGAGCGCCACCGTGAGGCAGAGCGCGAGGCCGAGGCTTCCAAACAGTCTCTGTCGCAACATGGCTGACCTTTACTCTTGAGCCGCGGTCGCGTCGGGGACCGTCGTGAGGTTGAACTCGCCCGTGCTGTCACCGAAGCTCTTGACCTCGTCGAGGCCCAGGCCGTGCAGCGCGGTCAACATGGCGTTGGCCATCGGCGTGCCGTCAGCCGCCTTGAGGTGCAGGCCGCCCTTGAGCGCGCCGCCGGCCTTGCCGGCGAAGAACAACGGGCAGCGCTTGTGGTTGTGGATGTTCGAATCGCCCATCGGCGAGCCGTAGACCACCAGCGTGTTGTCGAGCAGGTTGCTGTCGCCGTCGGGCGTGTCCTTCAGCTTCTTCAGGAAATACGGCAACATGCCGACGTGGTATTTGTTAATCTTCGCAAACTCCAGCACGCGATCGTCGCGGTCGCCATGGTGCGACGCCGGGTGGAAGCCGGTGGCGACCCCGCTGGTCGGGTAGACACGGCTCGAGGCATCGCGGCCCATCTTGAACGAAAAGACGCGAGTGGTGTCGGACGCAAAAGCCACGGCCTGCAGATCGAACATCAGCTTGACGTGATCGTCGAACGAGTCGGGCACGCCGATCGGTGAGGTCGGCAGCTCGCGCACTTCGCCGCTCTTGTTGTAGGCCTCGACCTTCTGGATGCGGCGCTCGATCTCGCGAACTTCATCCAGGTAGTTCGCCAGCCGTGTGCGATCGGCAGCGCCAATCTCGTTATTCAGCCGCGACAACTGCGCGCTGATCAGGTCGAGGATGCTCTTGTCCTCGGCCCGGCGAATCGCGCGCTCCGCTGGGGTCGCGCCGACGCCGAACAGTTGATCGAAGGCCAGCCGTGGATCGCGAATCATCGGCAGCGGCGAGTTCGGCCCCGCCCAGCTGATGGTGTCGGTGTAGACGCACGAGTAACCGTAGGAGCAGCCACCAGCCTGGTCGACCGCCTCGATGCACAACTGCATCGACGGGATGGGCGTCTCCTGGCCGAACTTCCTGGCGTAGAGCTGGTCGAGCGAAATGCCGGCGCGCACACTCGAACCCTGCGTCTGCAGCGGATGCGCCTGGGTCAGGAACACCGCACTCGAGCGGAAATGGTCGCCGCCGATCTCTGGCAACTCAAACGCTTCGGCGTTGCGGACGTCGGTGTTGCTGACGATCGTGAGGTAGTCGCGGAACGGTTCGAGCGGCGCCAGGCTCGATGGTGAGAGGTCGAAGCCCTTGCCCACCGCCGCCGGCGACCACAGGTTCGTCTGCAGGCCGAACTTGGTCGCGCCCGCGGAGCCATGCACCATTTCAATGGCGGCCACTCTCACCTTGCCCGCGGCGGTCTTGGCGAACACGGTGCCCGCCGGCACCATCGCCTCCAGCATCGGCAACGCCATGGTCACGCCTAGGCCGCGCAGGACGGCGCGACGGGACAGGTGCTTCTTGGTAATGAACATCAGCCTCTCCTCCAGTTACCGACTCGCCGCGGTGGTGGTCGCGACCGCCGCTACCCGAGCCATCCGAAACGCCGCGCTGTTGGCGACGCCAGAAATCAACGACGAGAACTTGTAGTTGTTGCGCTTGGCGTCGCGGACAATCGCGCGCACCGCCGGCAGGTCATAGGCCTCGACGCGGCGGCCCAGCCCATAGGTCATCAGGCTCTCGGTGAAGCTGAGCATGATCACGTCCTGGTGCTTCAGCAGGGCGCGGCGCAGGGCAATCGGGCCGTCCAGCACGGTGCCGTCGAACAGGACACCCGTCGGATCCACCGCCACGCCGTTGTCCTTGGTCCGCCAGACCCCGGTGACATCGAAGTTCTCGAGCGCGAGACCCAGCGGATCGATGACCTTGTGGCATGACGTGCACGCCGGGTTCTTGCGGTGCTCTTCCATGCGCTCGCGGGTCGACAGGGTCTTACCCGCGTCGACGGCCTTGGTTTCGTCCAGCGCCGGCACGTTGGGCGGTGGCGGCGGAGGTGGCGAACCGAGCAGCACTTCCATCACCCACTTGCCGCGCAGCACCGGCGAGGTGCGGTCGGCGATCGAGGTCAGCAACAGCACGCTGCCCTGCCCCAGCACGCCGCGGCGGTTGGGGTCGGCAATGGTGACGCGCCGGTAGTCGTCCCCGAGGATGTTCGGAATGCCGTAGTGCTTGGCCAGCCGCTCGTTGACGAAGGTGTGGTCGGCGGTCAGCAGGTCGGTGACCGGCCGGTCCTCGCGGATCAGGCTCTCCACGAATAACTCGGTTTCGCGCACCAAGGCCTGCGACAGCGTGGTGTCCCAGTAGGAATAAAAGTGGTGATCGGGACGAACCTTCTCGACGTCCTGCAAGCGTAGCCACTGCGAGGCAAAGCGCGTCGACAGCGCCGCCGCGCGCGGGTCGGCAAGCAGCCGCTTCAACTGCCTGCTGAAGACCGCGGGCGTCTGCAGCGTGCCCTGCATGGCGACCGTCACCAGTTCGGCATCGGGCACCGAACCCCACACAAAGAATGACAGGCGCGACGCCAGGTCGAGATCATTAACCCGGTAGGTCTGGCCCGCGCGCAGCGTCGCCGGCACCTGCTCCATGCGGAACAGGAAGCGCGGGCTCGCCAGGATGGCCTGTAGCGCCAGCCGGATGCCGGCCTCGAAGTCGGCGTCCTTGCGGCCGCGCTCGTAGAACGTCATCAACTCCTTGAAGTCGTCCGCCTGCACCGAACCGCGATAGGCCTGGCCGGCAAGGGAGCGGATGAGGTCGGTCGCGCAGCGCGATTCTTCGGCCGCAGTGGTCGGCCGGCACGTGAAAATGCGGCGGCGGCTCTCGGTGTCGGAGACACCGGTGACCGAGAGTGGACCTTCCACCGTGAAGTCACGCAGGTGAGTCAGCGCCGTCGTGCCGAACACTTCGCCGATGTTGGTATCAGCCAGCGTGTGCTCGATCGGCATGATCAGGTCGTCGGCCGGGCCCTCGAAGCGCTGCACGAACGCCGCCGACAGCTGTTGCTGCCCCGCCTTGATGTGGACCTTCGGCGTCTGCATGGTCATGCCGTTCGGGTCCTGCTCGTTCATGCGCGGGTTGATGTCCATCAGGGCGACGCGCGCGCCGTTGATCGAGACCTCGATTTGTTCACCGCGATAGGGCCCGCCGAACAGGTCCCCGGTGGGACCCATGTGCAGCATGATCTTGAACTGATAGTCGCCGTCGGCCGGAAACACATACCGCACCGACAGGCCGCCACGCGTGCCGAGCGGCGCGCCTTCGACGTGGCGCATCTGCGACGCCGTGCGCGGCACTTTCCAGGTGGTCGAGCCGGGCGAGGCGTGGCGGTCGCCGACCGCGAGGCGGCTGATCTGGCTAGCCGCGCGCAGGTAGCCCTGCATCAAGGTCGACGAAATCATCTGCGAATCAGCGATGTTGTCGAAGCCGTCGCTGATGGTGTCTGGCGGCAGATAAGCGGTGACGTCGACATCCACCGCGAGCAGGTCCTTCACGGCACGGGCGTACTCGGCGCGGTTGAGGCGCTGTGACGGACGCCAACCGGGATTGGGGCTGAGCGCCGCCGCGCGATCGATGCGGGTCTCAAGCGCCGTGGCCAGCGCGGTGATCACCGCCGGCTCGGGACGACGGGCACCGGCTGGCGGCATCATGCCGGCGCGCAGCTTGCGGATCATCTTCTCGGACATCTCGCTGTGCTCGACGACGTCGGTGGCGTCGAAGGTGGCGAGTGAGAGGCCGCCGGCCTTGCCGCGTTCGCTGTGGCAACCGGCGCAGTACTGTTTCACCACCGCCGTCTGCTCAGCCGAAGTCATCACCGCGGCCGCAGGGGCGTGGGACCTCGCGGCCTTCGGCCCCGTCACCGCGGGCGGTGGCGACTGGGCTGCGACCAGCAGCGGTGCTGAAAAACAACAGGCGACCACGAATTTCTTCATACTTGCCAGCTCAACACGACACGCACTTGTGGTTGTTCTTCGACCCGAGCTTCTCGAGCAGCTTCAAAGTCTCGGGATACGGCTGCGTGCGCTGCACGGGACCGTTGGCCATGTCGGCCACGGTCTGGCCTTCACGATTGACCGTGGTCACGTCAGCGCCGGTCGAGACCAGATACAGGATCGCCTCGTTGTCGCCACGCGCGGCGGCGTGATGCAGCGCGGTGTTGCCGTCGTGGTCAACGGCGTTGACGTCGGCGCCGGCGACTTCAACCAGGTACTTGATACCGGGCATGAAGCCAGCCGGTGAATGGATGTGTGAATTGGCGGCAAAGCCTTCGCCGAAGCCCACACCGGAGGCGGCCTGCAGCGCGGGCACGCCCGGGCCACCGACCGGCACCGGGGGCAGCTTTGAGACGTCGGCGGCCTGGCGCACTTCGGTCGCGTCGCCGAGACGCTGGCGACCGGCCGGACGCATGGTGGGAATATTCGGGTCGGCGCCGCGCTCCATCAGCAGCGCCATGGCCGGCACGTCGCCCGCGAACGCGGCACGCCACAGCGGCGTGGCGCCAATCTCATCAACACCGGCGAGATCGAAGTTGTATTCGGAGTACCACACCTTGCGGGTCAACCGACTGTTGGGGTTGGCGCCCTTGTCGAGCAACGCCTTCATGAAATCCAGGTAGGTTGCGTGCTGTTGGTTATGGGCCCGGGGCTGCGGATAGAGCGCCCGCGGCGCCCAGGTGACGTTCAACGCGGCATAAAGCGGCGTCACGCCGTTGTGCGACGCCAGGTTCGGGTTGGCATCGCGCTCAAGCAGCCACAGCGCCAGGTCGAAATGGCCGTTAATGGTCGCGATCAGCATCGGGCTGGTGCGGTCACCGGCGCCAATCTGGTTGACGTCGGCGCCCGCGGTCACGAGCAGCTTCGCCGCCTCCGTGTAGCCGCCGCGCGCGGCCAGCAACAACGCGGTTGCGCCGCCCTGGGCGCCGATCAATTCGTTGTAGAAATACGGACGGTCAATGCCGGCCTTGGCGCCAGGACTGCCGCCGCGACCGAAGCCGCCACCACCGCCAGCGGCGGGCGTCTGCCCACCGGGCGCCACGACCTGGCCGGTGCGACCCTGGCCGTTGCCGCCGGCCTGGTTGCCGCTGCCGGACGCCTGCGCGAGAAACTCCTGTTCAGAACCGCTCAGGTTGCCGACGTTGTTGACCTTCGAAGTGGCCTTCAGGTCGGCACCCGCCTTGATCAGCGCGGCGATCGCCTCGGGACGATTGGCGGCGGCGGCGAACATCAGCGGCGTCTGCCCGAACGTCTTTTCCCTGGCTTCGATCTCTGCGCCGTTCTCGACCAGCATGGTGACGGCGTGGGCATCGCCCGAGGCCGCCGCCAGCATCAGCGGCGTCGTCCCCAGGGCATTGGCGGCCTTGACGTCGGAGCCGGCCGTGATCAGCGCCGCGATTACCCCGGCGTGACCCTGCTGCGCGGCCAACAGCAACGGCGTGTAGCCGCCGAGACGGGTGCTGGCCTTGACGTTGGCGCCGGCGAAGAGCAGCACGCGGGTCAGCTCGAGGTCGCCGTTGCGCGCGGCCCAGTGCAGCGCGGTCATGCCATCGCCTTGCGCGGCGTTGACGTCGGCGCCGTTCTTGATCAGCGTGCGGACGGCTTCTGCGTCGCGCTTCATCACGGCGTCGGCCACCGGCGCCGTTCCGGCGGCGCTCAACATCACCGACAACGCGACGGCGAGGACGCCGACGAACCCAATTCCGCGAATCACATTGCGCATCGTGCTTGTCCCTGTCACTTGCCCACGTACCTCTTGCTACCGAGGACACCGAGGACGGTCCTCTGTATCCTCTGTAGCCAATTCCCTTACTCGGCGGCGGTCGCGGCCGGCACCGACGTGAGCTCGAAGCGGCCGGTGCTGTCGCCGAAGCTCTTCATGTCGCTCAGGCCCAGGTCCTGCATCAGCGTCAGCATCACGTTGGCCATCGGCGTGCCGTCGGCCGCCTTCAGGTGCAGGTTGCCGCGCAACGCGCCGCCGCCCTTGCCGGCGATGAACAGCGGGCAACGCTTGTGGTTGTGCACGTTCGAGTTGCCCATCGGCGAGCCGTAGAGCACCACCGTGTTGTCCAGCAGGTTCTTGTCGCCCTCGGGCGTGTTCTTCAACTTGTTCAGGAAATACGGGATCGTGCCGACGTGATAGCGGTTGATCTTCATGAAGTCGGTGACGCGATCCTCGCGCTCGCCGTGATGCGACGCCGGGTGGAACGCCGCCCGGACGCCGCTCTCCGGATACACCCGCGACGAGCCGTCGCGGCCCATCTTGAACGAGAAGACGCGGGTCACGTCGGTGGCAAACGCCAGCACCTGCAGGTCGAGCATCAGCTTGACGTGCTCGTCGAACGCGTCGGGCACGCCAATCGGTGCCTCGGGCAGCTCGCGGGCTTCGCCCGACGCGTTCTGCGCTTCAACGCGCTGAATGCGGCGTTCGACTTCGCGCACCTCTTCGAGGAACACACCAAGGCGCGCGCGGTCGCCGGCCCCGAGGTCCTTCTGTAATCGCGACACTTCGCCGCTGACCCAGTCGAGAATGCTCTTGTCGGTCTTGCGGTGGGCGGCGCGTTCGGCCGGTGTCGCGCCGACGCCAAACAGCGAGTCGAACGCGGCCCGCGGGTCGCGAATCATCGGCAGCGGCTGCGTCGGTGACGCCCAGCTGATGCTGTCGGTATAGGCGCAGCTGTAGCCGTAGGCGCAGCCGCCGGCCTGGTCGACGGTCTCAATGCTCAACTGCATCGAGGGGATGGCGGTGTCCTGCCCGTACTTCTGGGCATAGATTTGGTCCAGCGAAGTGCCGGCGTGCACGTCGGAGCCCTGGGTCTTCTTGGGATGCGCCTGCGTCAGGAACACCGCGCTCGAACGGAAGTGGTCGGCGCCGATTTCCGGCAGCGAGAACGCCTCGGCATTGCGGACGTCGGTGTTGCTGACAATGGTCAGGTAATCGCGGAACGGTTCGAGCGGCGAGAGCGCGCCCGGGCTCAGGTCGAACGCGGTGCCCACCGCGGCCGGTGACCACAGGTGCTTGCTGGCGCCGAACACCGTGGCGCCGGCCGAGCCGTGGACCATCTCGATGGCCGACAGCCGCACCTTGCCGACGGCTGCGGTCTTCGCGAGCAGCGTGTGCGCCGGGATCATCGCATCCAGCAACGGCAGGGCCATGGTGACGCCAAGACCGCGCAGGACGGTGCGGCGGGAGAGGTGTTTCTTTGTGATGTAGTCCATTGTTTCCTCGTTGGGGTCAGCCCCCTTATCGTTCTACCGTTGTGTCGACGGCGTCGGCCTTGCTCATCTGGAACGCCCGGCTCGTCACCACGCCCATGACAAATGCCGAGAAACGGTTGTTGCTCTTCGCCGCGTCACGCGTGATCTTGCGAATGGTCGGCAGGTCGAAATACTCGACTCGTCGTCCCAGGCTGTAGGTCATGAGGCGCTCGGTGAAACTCAAGACGAACATGTCCTGGTGCTTCAGCAGCGCGGCCCGCAGACCGGCCGGGCCGTCCATCCTGGTGCCGTCGTAGAGATCGCCGACCGGGTCGACCGGCGCGCCGCTGTCGCGAAGGCGCCACTTGCCGGTAACATCGAAGTTCTCGAGCGCGAGGCCGAGCGGATCGATCACTTTGTGGCACGAGGTGCAGGCCGGGTTGGCGCGGTGCTGTTCCATGCGCTGGCGGGTGGTCAACTGGTGGTCGCCCGATTCGGCCTTGGTCTCATCCAGGGTCGGCACGTTGGGCGGCGGCGCCGGCGGCGGCGATGCCAGCAGTACTTCCATGACCCACTTACCGCGCAGCACCGGCGACGTGCGGTCGGCCACCGACGTCAGCGCCAGGATGCTGCCCTGCCCGAGCAGCCCGCGGCGGGCCTCGCCTGGCAGTGTGACGCGGCGGAAGTTCGAACCGCTGACATTGGGAATGTCATAGTGCCTGGCCACCCGTTCGTTCACGAACGTATAGTCCGCGGTCAGCAGGTCAATCACTGAACGATCCTCGCGGACGATGCTGTCGAAGAAGAGCTCGGTTTCGCGCTTGAGGGCCTCGGCGAGCTTGAAGTCGTAGTACGGGAACAACAGCGCGTCCGGATGAATCTTGTCGAGATCCTGCAGCCGGAACCACTGCGACGCAAAGCGCGTCGACAACGCCTCGGACTTGGGATCCGCGAGCATGCGCTTGACTTGCGCCGCCAGCACGACCGGCGCGCGCAATGTGCCCTGGCCCGCCACCTTCAACAGCTCGGTGTCAGGACCCGTGCCCCAGAGGAAAAACGACAGCCGCGACGCCAGGTCCACCTCGGTGATGCGGTAGTTCTGGCCGGGACGCACGGTCGCCGGCGCTGCTTCGAGGCGGAACAGGAACTTCGGGCTGGCCAGAATCGCCTGCACCGCCATGCGGATGCCGGATTCGAAGTCGCCACCGGCCTGGCGGCCCTGCTGGAAGAACGCGTGCAGGCCGTCGTAGTCCGGCGCGGTGAGCGGCCCGCGATACGCCTGAGTCGCCACCTTGCGGATGATGGTCGACGCGCACGTCGCTTCTTCGGCGGCGGTGGTCGGGCGGCAGGTGAAGATCTTGCGGCGGCTCGCCGTGTCGGACACGCCGGTCACCTTGAACGGTCCGCCGACGGCAAACTCGCGCAGGTGCGGCAGCGTCGTGATGCCGAAGCCCGACCCGATCTGCGAGTCAGCGAGCGAGTGATCGATCGGCGGCATCAGGTCGTCGGGCACCGCGTCGAAGCGCTGGACGAACGCCGCCGACAGCCGCTGCGTGCCGGCCTTGACGTGAAGGCGCGGCGTGACCAGATTCATGCCATTGGCATCGGACTCGCTCATCCGGGGGTTAATCTCGAGCACCGCCACGCGTTCGCCGTCAATCGACACCTCGAGCAGTTCACCGCGGACCGTGCTGCCAAACAATTGGCCGGTCGGGATCGAGTGCAATTGCATCCGGAAGGTGTATTCGCCGTCGGCCGGAAACGTGTGCAGCACCGACATGCCGCCGCGCGTCCCGAAGGGCGCGCCCTCGATGTGCACCATTTGCGAGCCGGTGCGCGGCACCTTGTACGTCGCCTCGGCGGCGCTGGCCATGGGGTTGCCGACGGCGAGCGAGCTGATGCGGCTCGCAGCGCGCAAATAGCCCTCCATCAGCGTGGCCGAGAAGTTCTGCGTGTCGGCAACGTTGTCGAAACCGGCGCTGATCGTATCGGGCGGCAGGAACGCGGCCACATCTACGTCCAGATTGAACAGGCCGGCTACGGCGGCCGCATACTCGGCACGATTCAGGCGCTGGAACGGGCGGCGGCCGGGATTGGGGTTGAGTGCCGCGGCCTGATCGAGCCGCGCCTCCATGGACGAAGCCAACGCGGTGAGCATCGCCGCGTCGGGACGCCGCGAACCTGACGGCGGCATCATGCCCGAGCGCAGCTTGCGAATCATCTTCTCCGCCGTCTCGGCGACGTCGGCGTCGTGGCCGATCTTCGCGGCGTCGAAGCCCTGAAGCGAGAGTCCCGCCGCGTTGTTCTTGTTGCGGTCGTTGTGGCAGGTGGCGCAGTACTGCTTGACGAGCGCCGTCTGTGATTCATTGAGGGCAGTGGTGGCGTGGCCCACCGCCATGGCCGGTCCGGCTACTGAGGCGGCCCGCTGGGGCTCAGCGTAGACGCGAAATCCCAGCCCCAGCACCATGCCAAAAAAGACGACGAGCGAGAGTTGCTTCATGCGCGCCTTGTCCCCCGCTGCGAGGACGGTTTTAAACAGAGGTTTTGTAACACTAACAAGTCTAATTTTCAACGACTTAGAGTCCTTTTGTTGTCACGGCTTGTCATTGGCATAATAGGCTCCCCGGCGGTTCGTCGGTGGGCCGAAATCACGTTTTTCGGCCTGATTTCTGGTAACGTGAGCTTAACTCGGGGAGAAAACGCTATGGAACGTCAGAAGACCATCTCGCGGCGGCAGGTTTTGGCGGCCGGTACGGCCGGAATTGTCGGTGCGGCCTTCCCCATTGCCGGTCAAAACCCGGAACAGGCGGCTCGTCCCAGGGTCCCAGCTGACCCCACCAAGGTGCAGGGTCCGCTCAGCACCGACGTCGGCGCCCGCTCGCCGTTTGAACGGCCGAAGCGCGTCTCACTCGGCCAACGTCGTACTTCGAGCCTGACGCCGCTGCAGGATCTCGATGGCATCATCACGCCCTCCGACCTCCACTTCGAGCGCCATCACGGCGGCGTGCCCGCGATCGACCCCCAGGCGTACTCCCTGCTGGTCCACGGCCTGGTCGATCGCCCGCTGGTGTTCACGCTCGCCGACCTGCGCCGCTTCCCGGGCCGCTCGATGATCCGCATGATGGAATGCTCCGGCAACGGCGGCCGCGCCTATCGCCGTGAGGGCAACCAGACCGACGTCACCCCACAGCAAGTGGACGGCCTGACGAGCACCAGCGAGTGGACCGGTGTGCCACTCGCAACGTTGTTGCGCGAAGCCGGCGTGTCGCCGAAAGCAAAGTGGTTTCTCGCCGAGGGCATGGACGCCGCCGTGATGACGCGCAGCATTCCGATCGAGAAGGCGTGGGACGATGCGCTGATTGCGTATGGGCAGAACGGCGAACCGTTGCGCCCCGAGCAGGGCTATCCCGTGCGCCTGTTCCTTCCCGGTGTCGAAGGCAACGCCAGCATCAAGTGGCTCCGTCGCATCGAACTGGCCGACCAGCCGTTCATGACGCGCGAGGAAACCTCGAAGTACACCGACCCATTGCCCGATGGCACCGCGCGCCTCTTCAGCCTCGACATGGATGCGAAGTCGCTGATCACGGAACCGGCGTTCCCCGACCAGCTGACCGGACCGGGCTGGTGGGAAGTCCGCGGCATCGCCTGGAGCGGCCGCGGCAAAATTGCCAAGGTCGACATCAGCACCGACGGCGGCAAGACCTGGCAGCTCGCGAAACTCGATGAACCCGTGCTGCCGAAGTGCCACACGCGTTTCCGGCTGCCGTTCGAATGGAAAGGCGGCGAGGCGACCTTGATGAGCCGCGCCACTGACGAGACCGGATACACGCAGCCGACCCTCGACGTGCTGATGGCCGTGCGCGGGCCGGCCACGGCGTATCACTTCAACCACATCCGCGGCTGGAAGGTGCTGGCCGATGGCGCTGTGAAGTTTGCGGGGGGGGCGTAATGGCGAAGCAACTCGGCTTGGGACTTGGGGCTTGGGGCTTGGGCCTGGTCGTTGCCATTTCGACGGTCACGATTTCCGTCGTGGCCGATCAGGCCGCGACCAAGCCCCAGGCCTCAGGCCCCCGGCCCCTGCAAGCCCAAGCCCCAAGCCCCGGGTCCCAAGCCCCGCAAGCCTCATTCGGCATCGGCAGAGCCGCGTCGGCTGACGAGATCACAAAACTCGACATCGACGTGATGCCAGACGGCCGCGGCTTGCCGGCGGGGCGGGGCACGGTGGCCGAAGGCGCGACCATCTACGCGGCGAAGTGCCGCTCGTGCCATGGTGCCAACGGTGAGGGCGCCACCGCCGAGCGCCTCGTCGGCCGCGACTCAGGACCGAACTTCAACTTCGCGATGGATCCGAAGCTCGTCAAGACGGTCGGCAACTACTGGCCGTACGCGACCACGCTCTACGACTACACGGCGCGCGCCATGCCATTCATGCAGCCAGGCACGCTGACGCCAAACGAAACCTACTCGCTCGTCGCGTATCTTCTCGCGCGCAACATGATCGTGGCCGACGATGCGGTGATGGATCAGGCGTCGCTGCCGAAAGTGGTGATGCCGGCGCGTGAGCGGTTCGTGGTGGACAACCGCAAAGGCGGGAAGCTGGTGAGGTAGCCTCCGGCTTCAGCCGGAGGGCACCCGCGCCAATCCGCCGGTCGATTTACGTGAAGGCGGACACTACATTGCGTGGCTACTGCTTCTGGGATCCGATTGGCTTGAGGACCGTGAGGTCCTGGGAGTCTACGGAGTATTCGGTGAACGGCTGGTACATCTCGTCCCAGCTCTGCTCCGACCAGTACACCGGCAGGTGCGGGCCCGGGTTCCATTTGTTGCGCACCGAGTTGTCGTAGACGCCGATGCCGGTGATCTTGCTGCCGGCCGGGATCTTCAGCGGCTCGACCAGTTCGTAATTGAACTGCCAGTTGAAGTCGAATTTCGGCACGTTCAGGATCACCTGCTCACGACCGTCAGGATAGGTGACCACCCACTTCAGGCTCTTGCCGCGCAGGTGCATGTGCGGCGACATCGCGTACAGCGTGATGTCTTCGGTCACCGGCGTGATGCCGGTCAGCTTCCAGTTCTCGGCGTACGGCGGAATGTTCGGCGTGGTGCGGCTGCGGCGCGTGCTGCTGGGGTCGGCAACATACTCGGTCTCGCGGCCCTCGGCGCGGTAGATCGACAGGCCGCCCTTGGTGGTGGCGAGCGGGTCGCCGGCCTGGCGAATCAGCACTTCGTGGGTCACCGGCACCTTGTTGAACCAGATCCCGAGCTTCGACCGATCTTTTTGCGGCGTGCCAGTCGGGTTGTAGTGCATCTGCCAGTTCACGTACTTGCCGGCCGGAATGCGCTTGCCAATGTCGGCGCGATGGATGTCGAGGCCGCGGCCCGGCACCCACGACAGCAGCTTGCTCGATCCCGGTAAACCGGCGTCCGTCGACGGCAAGCCGCGCGAGCCGCGGTCGCCGATGACCTCGCCGTCAGGCCCGACAATCCGGCCATTCACCAGTGACGAGCCTTCCGGGATGTCGACAAAGTAAATGCCGGCGTGGTGCACGACCGCGCGATTGCTCGGGTGCAGTTCGACGACTTCGGCGAAGCGATCCTCGCTCCACGGCACCTTCGAATAAAACATCTGCACGCCGACTTCACCTTCCGCGGGAATGTCGAACTCGACCGGCATCTCCAGTACGGCATCCGGTTCGCGCGTGCCGAACGACCATCCGGTCGCGAAGGTCGGCGCCGTTGGCAGGTCCGCAATGTTGCCGCGCGCCGCGCCGCCATCCACCCACGCCGCGATGGTGTCGATTTCTTTCTGCGACAGGCTGACGTCGTTGCGCATCGGCAGGGTCTGGGACATGTCGGCGCCCCAGGGCGGCATTTCGCGCGCCACCACCTTGGCCTTGATCGCCTTCGCCCACGGCCGCGCATCCTCGTACGACAGCAGCGTCATGGGCGCCACCTCGCCGGGACGATGGCAGTTAGCGCATTTTTTATACATGATCGGCGCGACGTCCTTGGCGAACGTCGGCGCGCCGGCGGCAACAGGGGATGGGGTTTGAGCGGTGGCCCGGAATGAACCAAGTGCTGCCACGCCGATTACGACAAGGGCCAGTCGTTTCATACGGCGGATTCTAGCCTATTTCGGCGCGCCGGCAACGCAGAAGTCCACCGCCTCGACCGACGAGGTCATGTTGATGCGGCTGACCGGCGTGGCCTTGATGAACAGGCCGCGGATCACCATGGTGTGGTCGCGATGCTGCGACAAATTGAACTCACCCACGCCAAGCAACCGGAATGTATTGGTGCCAGCGGGCGGCACTTTCGGCAATTCGGCAGCCGGCGCCTGGTTGGCGGCGCTCGGCACCGGGTCGGTCGCCGCGACCAGCACCCAATTGCCGGCGCCCTGCTCGCGCAGGCAGCCGGTGACGCTGACAATCTCCACCTTGTTGGTGGCCGGCGCTTGCCAGGTAACGTCGGCCTTCAGGCCGACCGGTCGCACGAATGACAGCACGAGAATCGCAAGCAGGGTCATGACGGTCGTTATGATAGCCGAGGTGGCCCTTCGACTCGACGGACGTCACAAACGCAGTCCCTCTCGCTCAGGACGAGTGGCGCTGGCGTTGCTGGCCATTCTGGCGGGAGCGCAGGCCCCACTCGCACACGAGGCGGAACGCACGCGGGTCGTCCTGTCGTTGGCCGCCGACGGTCGCTTCAGGCTCGAGGTGGCCAACGATCCATTGTGGCTGCTGCTGCGGCTCGAGACGTTCGCGGGCGGCACCGTGCCGCCGAATCCCACGCCGGCGCAACGCGACGCGCGCCTCGCGCATCTCACTGCGGTGTTTGCCGATCGAATCGTTCTGTTCGTGGATGGGCACGAGGTCCGCGCCGAGTCGGTGATCTACGTGGCGCCGCCATCGGCGCCGGCCGATTCGCTCGCGACCTTCACGCTCACCGGACAGATGCCGCGCGGCGCCTCGACCTTGCGCTGGCTCTACGGCATCGTCGCCGACCCGTATCCGCTCGAGATTCGACAGGCCAATGGCTCGTCCACCGTCGAGTGGATCACCGGCACCAACTGGAGCGGCATCATCGACCTGACGCGGAGCTTCCCACGGCCGACGCGCTGGGAGATCGCGCGGCAGTATTGGTTGCTCGGCTACACGCACATCCTGCCTAAGGGCCTCGACCACATCCTGTTCGTGCTCGGCATCTTCCTGCTCAGTCCGCGGCTGAAGACGATGCTCCTGCAGGTGACGGCGTTCACCGTCGCGCACTCGATCACGCTGGGCCTGTCGATCTACGGACTCGTGTCGCTGCCCGCGCGGGTCGTCGAACCGCTGATCGCGCTGTCGATCGCCTACGTGGCCATTGAGAACCTGGTGACACGAGAGTTGAAGCCGTGGCGGCTCGGTTTGGTGTTCATGTTCGGGCTGCTGCACGGGCTGGGCTTTGCCGGCATGCTGCGGGAACTGGGCTTACCGCGCGAGGAGTTTCTCACTGGCCTGCTGGCGTTCAACCTGGGTGTGGAAGGCGGGCAACTGACGGTGATCGCGATCGCCATGCTGCTGGTGTGGCCGTTCGGGCATCGAGGCTGGTACCGCCATCGCGTGGTGATACCAGCCTCGTTGGTGATTGCCGCGATTGGCTTCTACTGGACGCTCACGCGGTTATGGTCCGACTGAAAGCGGACGCTACTTCTGGAATTTCTGGATGCGCTGACCGTAGGTGTCGGCGGCGTAGACAGCGCCCTTCGAGTCAACGACAATGCCGTGGACCCAGTCGAACTCGCCGGGACCGGTGCCCTGCTTGCCCCAGGTCGCGACCACCTTGCCGTCCTTGAGCGAGAGCTTGCGCACGCGCTCGAGCGCGTGGTCGGCAATGAACGCAAAGCCGTCATCACCCTTGCGCGAGATGCCGATATCCCACGGGTTCCAGCCCTCGACCATGATCTCGCGCTGGTAGTTCAGGTTGTTGTCGAACACCTGCAGGCGATGCCCTTCGCGATCGATGATGTACAAGTTCTCCTGCGCATCGACGGCAAGCTTGTGCGGCAGCACCCATTCGCCGGGACCGTTGCCCTTGTCGGCCGGGCCGCCGGCGCCCTTCGCGACCTGCTTGATGAACTTGCCGGTCTTGTCGAACAGCACCACGCGGTTGTTGCCGTAGCCATCGGTGACAACGATGTTGCCGTTCTTCAACACGGCGATGCCGGACGGCAGGTCGAAGTGCGTGGCGTCGTTGCCCTTCTCGCCGGTGGTGCCCAGTTGCAGCAGCACCTGGTCGAGCTTGGGACTGAGCTTGACGATGCGGTGAGCATCGCGCTCGATCATGTAGACGTTGCCGTCCCAATCCACGGCGCCCGAGTGCTGCCAGTCCGGGTTGAGCTGCTTGCCATTCAGCTCCTGATCGCCACCGGCCATCACGAGGTTGCCGGCCGTGTCGAACACCATGATCGGCTTGGCGCCGCGGTTGAACACGTAAATGCGATCCTGCGCATCGATGGCGAGGCCCGAGATACCGGGCTGATTGATCGGCCCCGCAGGATTGGCCGTGGCGGCGCCAGCCGGCCGGCCCATCGCGCGGCGCGCGGCCGCTTGCGCCTCGCGCTCGGCCGGCGGCGCAGGCGCATTCTTTAACCCGAAGAACTCACCAGCCGGCAGCGTCGGCCAGTTGGGCACGAGCTTGTAGCCGCCATCGCCTTGCGCGTGCGCGCTCACCGAAATCAAGAGCGCGAGAGCAGTGAATGAAGATACTAGTGTCCGTCGCATATACTCTCCGGCGGTGAGGATACACCACATGAGACGACAAATGATTCTGAGTGCGCTGACCCTCGTACTGACCGCCACCGCGGCCGGCGCGCAGCAGGTGCCGAGAGGCCAGATGCCGACCCTCGGCCGGTCCACGCAGAGCGACGATCAAGTTCCGCTGCTCGACTTCGATGCCTACTTCGTCGGCAAGTGGACCTTCGAATGGTCGATGCCCGAGACCGTGCTCGGTCCAGCGGGCGATTACAGCGGCACGACCACCTACACCAGGGTCAGCGACGGCGCCTACGAGGCCATCACCGAAGGCGCGGGGCCGTCGGGGCCGTTCACCATTCGCGAAGCGATCACGTATCAACGCGAGAAGAAAACCGTGTCGCGGCAGATTACCGATTCACGTGGGCTTGGCCGGGTGGAGTCTGGTCCGGTCGGCGGAGATCTGGGCGGGATTTACAACTTGATCTACGCGAGCGCACCGTTTACACACGCCGGCAAGAGCATCCGCCTGAAGAGCACGTTGCGCCTGGTGTCGCCGCTCGCCTATCGCGTCGCGGCCAGCATCTCGGTGGACGGGGGCCCCTTCACCAACCTCGGGAACCCGTGGTGGCAAAAGAACCCCTGAACCTTATTTCTTCATCTCGATCTTGATCAGCTTCAGCACGTCGGCCTTGCTCTCGAGCTCCGTCGTACCCGCCGGATACTTGTTGAACTTCAGCGCGTAGGCGACGATGTCGGCCTTCTGCGCCGGGGTCACGCCCGCGGGTCCGTTCGGCGGCATCGAAATGCGGATGCGTTCGAACAAGTCGCCCACCGATAGTTCGTTCCAGTTGCCGGTGAATTCCGCGCCGGTCAGCGCCGGCGCGAAGCCGTCGCCCGAGAGGTCAGCGCCGTGGCACTCAGAGCACGCTGATTTGTAAGTGGCGGCGCCACGCTCGGCCTGAGCCTCGGTATAGACACCATCCCACACCGTGCGCGCAGCGGGCGCGGCGGCGGCCTGCGCGGCGAGCGATGACTGCGTGACCGCCACGGTCCAAACGGCGGCGAGAACCAGGAATGCGATGCGAAGTTTCATACCAATCAGTTTACAGGAGATTAGAAGATCAAGAGATAAAGAACTCCTTAACTCCTTAGCTACTGTTCCTCCCATAGCCAGGCCGCGCCGCCCACGCCGCTGGCGTCACCATGCACGGCCCGGACCAGCCTGGTGCCAATACGATCGGAAAAGACAAACGGAGACCACAGTTGCGGGACGTTTTGGTACAGCCGCTCAACGTTCGACAGTCCCCCGCCCAGCACAATCACGTCGGGGTCGATCACGTTGATGATGGTGCCAAGCGCGCGGGCGAACCGTTGTTCGTAGCGCGCCAGCGCGGCCGCCGCTTGCGGCTCACCCGCGGCGGCGCGCCCGGCAATGTCGGTCGCGCTCAGCGGCTCGCCGCCATCCGCCGCGTAGTCACGACTGAGGGCCGGCCCCGACAGCCACGTCTCGATGCACCCCGATCGCCCGCAGTAACATGGCGGTCCCGTGCGCTCTTCGCCGGTCGCCGCCGGCATGGGGTTGTGACCCCACTCGCCGCCAATGGCGTTGGCGCCGCCGAGCACGCGGCCATGCATCACCACGCCGCCGCCGGTGCCCGTGCCGATGATCACGCCGAACACGACCTCAGCGCCGGCGCCCGCGCCATCGGTGGCTTCAGACAGGGCGAAGCAGTTGGCATCGTTGGCAAGCCGCACGGGCCGTTGGAGCACGCGCGACAGATCCTGTGGCAGGGGCTTGCCGATCAACCAGGTCGAGTTGGCGTTCTTGACGAGGCCGGTCGCTCGAGAGACAGCGCCTGGAATACCGACGCCGACACTGCCGCGCTCGCCGGTCTCAGCTTCGAGCGAGGCGACCAGTTCGGCGATGGCCCGCACCGAGTCGTCATAGCTACCGCGCGGCGCGGCGACCCGCCGCCGCCACCGCTCGCGGCCATCGGCGGCAAGCGCGACGCCCTCGATTTTCGTACCGCCCAGATCGACTCCAATGCGCATGTGATGAGCTCCGCTTCGACGCCGCCGCTGGCCCACGGAATACAGCCACAAATTGACGTAGATTACACAGAATCAGTCACGGCAGGGCCGCGCCAACCAGGCACCAGGACCCGCGTCGCCGGGCGACGTCGCGGTAGCGGCCAGGGCGGGTCCGAGCACATCGACGCAGTCGGGGCAGAACTCGGTGGCCCGTCCCTGTTGAATCTACGACAGCCCCTGGTCGAGCGGCATGGCTGCTCAATACGGACGCGCGCTCATCAAGGCGTCGATGGCGAGCTCCTCGGAGGTCGTCACGCGACGCAACACGTTGAGGGTGTGCTCGGGATGGGTCTTGATGACAGCCGACTCGGCCGGCGTGAGCCGGCCGGACGAGCATCTGCCGCCGCAGCGAGAGCCCGAAAACACGACCGAAATCGAGAGCGTGGTGGGGGTTGCCGCCACCGGTTACGGCTGGCTCCTGTAGCCGGGGCCGCGAATCGGCTGGCCCGGGCGTTCGGCCGTGATTCTTCCGTTCGACACCACCGCCTTGCCATTGACCAACACGTGGGGGAAGCCGACCGAGTAGTGGGTTGGATCCACAAACGTCGACACGTCGCGGACGGTCGCGGGATCGAAAATGGTGATGTCGGCCTTCATTCCCGGCCGCAGCAGCCCGCGATCGGTGATGCCCACGCGCGCGGCGGGACGCGAGGTGAAGCGGCGCACCGCCTCCTCGAGCGTGATCAGCTTCTCGTCGCGCACGTACTTGCCGAGCACGCGGGCGAACGACCCCCACGCCCGCGGATGCGACTTCGATTCCGAGAACGGACCATCCTCGGCCCTCGCTGCTGAATCGGTGCCGATCGAAATCATCGGATTCGCCAGCGCCAACCGGACATCGTCTTCGCGCATGATCGAAATGATCACGGAGGTCTCGGCACGGTCGGCAATCACCAGGTCGATCGCCGCATCGCGGGGATCCTTGCCCATCGCCTTGCCGATTTCGACGAAGTGCTTGCCTTCCCACTGACGCAGCGTTGGATCAAGCACGGTCGAGACCATGACGCCGGCACCACCGCCGGAACCGTACCACTGGTTCTCCCAATCCTTCGCCGCCGGGTCGGCCATGTCTTGCTTGATGCGATCGCGCAGCGACGGATCGTGCAGGCGCGCCAGCATCTTGTCGAGACCACCCTCGCGCACCCATAGCGGCAGGCACGCGTCCAGGCCGTTTGAGGCGCGATCGTAGGGATACATGTTGGCGGTGACATCAAGGCCGCGCGCCCGTGCCGCCGCGAAGTGCCTCAGCACTTCCGGCATGCGGCCCCAGTTGGCCTTGTAGGCGGTCTTGAGATGCCACACCTCGGCCGGGATGTCGGCGCGCCCGGCAATCGCAAACACCTCGTCCAGCGACGCCATGATCTGCCCCGACTCGGACCGCTGGTGCGAAATATAGATGCCGCCGTGCTTGCGCGCGGCTTTGGCCAGTTCGACCAGCTCGTCGGTCGAGGCAAACCGGCCCGGCACGTACTGCAGCGAGCTGCTGACCCCGAGTGCGCCGTGCGTCATCGCCGTTTCGACGAGCTGTTGCATCTCGACGATCTCCGCTGCCGACGCGTCACGCTGGCTGTCGCCGACCACATAGGCGCGCAGGCTACCGGCGCCGACAAAGCTGCCGACGTTGATCGCCGGGCGGTGCTGCTCAAGGCGCGCAAAATACTGCTCGAGCGTCCGGAAGTCGAGCACCACCTTGAAGCGGTCGTACTGCGCCTTGACCGAGGCGGCCAGGCGATCGTTGATCGGCGCGATCGACGAGCCCTCGCCGGTGATTTCGGTCGTGACGCCCTGCGTGATCTTGCTGGCGGCGCGGTCGTCGACAAGGACGTTGAATTCCGACTGGCCCAGCATGTCGATGAAGCCGGGCGCCACCACGAGGTTGCGAGCATCGATGGTCGTCGTCGCCGCCCGCCCGGCCAACTGGCCGATCGCCGTGATGCGATCGCCCATGATGCCGAGATCGCCGAGATACCACGGCGCGCCGGTGCCGTCGACAATGCGGCCACCGGTAATGAGGACGTCGAAGGCGGCACTCGTCGCCGGGGCGGCCGCGGGGGCCGGCGGCGGTGTTGACTGACACGCCGAGAGCAGTGCGGCGACACACAACAGCGCGAGGGGCCTTTTCATGGACGCGATCCTATGTAGAATCACTGACGAATGTCGAGCTTTGCGTTTCTCTGGCCCGCGATTGCCGGCGCGATCACGGGCGCCGCGCTGTACGTGACGCGCGGCGTGCTCGACCAGGCGGTCACGGCCAACGGCGTCGTCCGATTCGCGATGCTGCCGCCGTGGCAGGCCCTGATTGGTTTCATCTTCCTGGCCGGCTTGGTCCTCGTCGGCATCGATCAGCTGGGTGCGCGGCGCGGCACAACGACGCGGAGACATCCGGGTCTGGGCGAGCTGGTGTTGCCCCTGGTGGCACTGGCGGTCCTGGTCGTGCCGTTCCTGCCGGTGGTGCCGGATCGCTGGCCGCTGTTCCAGGCACTGGCGGGCCCCCTGGGGGCCATCGTGTGGCTGGGCGTCGCCGGCCTGCAAGTGTGGACACTGTGGCAGAAGCGCCCGGCCCCGCCCTGGCTCGTACGCTGGAGTCTCGGCCAGGTCGGCTTCGCGATCTGGGTCGCGACGGCGGCGGTGGCCGGCCTCGCCGCCGCGCGCCTCACCGGCACACCGGTCTTTCCGTCGGGTGACGAGCCGCACTACCTGGTGCTGGCGCAGAGCCTGTGGCGCGATGGCGATCTCAAGATCGAGAACAACCACAAGCGCGGCGACTATAAGGAATTTTTCACCGGCGAACTCGAGCCGGACTACCTGACGCGCGGCACCGACCAGGAGATCTACTCGATTCATCCGCTGGGCCTGCCGCTGTTGCTGACGCCGATTTACGCGGCCGGCGGCTATGCGGCGGTGATTGTTGCACTCGTCCTGGTTGGCGCCACCGCGGCCGCCATCGCGTGGTGGTGGACCCTGGCCACGCTCAACACGGCCGGCGCCGCCACGTTCGCATGGGCCGCCATCGTGGGGTCGGCGCCTTTTCTGTTCAACACGTTCACCGTCTATCCAGAGATCGTCGCGGCGCTGGCAGTGATGATCGCGCTCGTCACAACGGTCCGGACGCCGCCCTCTGGTCCGGGGTTGAGACGATGGCTGGCCATCGGCGTGGCATGTGGCTGCCTTCCGTGGCTGAGCACGAAGTACGCCCCGATGTCCGTCGCCCTCCTGCTGGTGGCGCTGGCACGGCTGAAAAGTGAACCTGCTTCACTTTTACGAAATCCGAAAGCGTGGGCGGTGGTCGGACCATATGCGCTCTCGGGGTTCGGGTGGCTCGCCTTTTTCTACGCGTTCTGGGGCAGCCCCCTGCCGACCGCTCCGTACGGCTCGAACGTGCAGACGTCGCCGCTCAACTTGTTCTTCGGCGCGCCCGGTCTGTTCTTCGATCAGGAGTACGGGCTACTCGCCACGGCGCCGGTGTATATCTTGGCGGCGACGGGGTTCTACCAGATGTGGCGAGCCGGTGGCGAATCGAAGCGGCTGGCCATCGAGATCGCATTCGTGTTCGCCGCGTTGCTGGGCACCGTGGGCTCGCACCGGCTCTGGTGGGGCGGCACGTCGGCGCCGGCGCGGCCACTGGCGTCGGGATTGTTGCTGCTCGCGGTGCCGATGGCGACGGCGTTTCGCTCGGCGCCGGCCGGCTCGGCCCGACGGGCCGGTCAGCATCTGCTGCTGTGGGTCGGCGTTGGCATTGCCCTGACGTTGGCCATCGCGCAGGACGGCCTGCTGATCAACAACGCGCGCGATGGCACCTCGGCGCTCCTTGAGTACTGGTCGCCACGGTGGGAGTTGTGGACGCTGGCGCCCACCTTCATCTTGCCCGCGACGCCGATTGCGTGGGCGCACACGCTCTGGTGGCTGGCCATCGCCGGCGGCGCCGGCTGGTTCCTCTCGCGCCAGACGACCACGAGTCCGGGCCGGGCCGCGCTGACGGCCATCGTGACGCTGGCCACCGCTTTGTTGATCGTCTCGGCGACGCTACCGTTCCTGCCGGCGGGCGAGCCGATGCCGCGCGTCGATCTCGGGGCGCGATCGCGCCTGGCCACGCTTGATTATTTCGACCAGCGGGTACGGCCCGCCGCCATCATCTATGATCCGCTGCGCCACGTGAACGCGGCAGCGCTCCTGGCTAATGTGAAACTCGGGGTGAAACCGCAGCAACGCAGCGACCCGCAGCCACTGCGCGTGATCCACAACGGCCGCTTTTCCCTGCCGGCCGGCACCTACGCCATCGACGTGACGTTTGGCGACCGCGTCCCCACCCGGCCGACAGTGTTCTCACTGCAGGTCGGACGAATCGGTCCGCCCCTGCAAACGTGGACGCTGCAGCCGGCGGCCGGGGAGAAATGGCACTCCACCCTGTGGCTGGCCCTCGATGCCGGCTTCGTCGCTTTTCGCGGACCCGTCGACATGGAGCGAGCCATTGCCGACATCACCATCACGCCGGTCGCGGTCACCGATGCCGGCGCGCGTCCGCCTGCCGGCCCGGTGTTGTCGGCGGCGAACTACGCTGGTGTCATGTGCTACTTCCACGAGGAACAGATGTACCCTGAACCGGGTGGCTTCTGGACCGTCGGCCGCCAAGCGGCGGTGACGCTGGCGGTGCCCGCCGGACGAACGGCCCCGCTGGTGTTGCGCATTCATAGCGGCGGACAGGCCAACAACGCTACCATCAGCAGCTTCGGTTGGCATCGCCAGTTTGCGCTGGTGCCTGGCCAGGCGGCGGAGGTGACGCTTCCGGTGGTCGCCGGCGGCGTGATTCCCTTGACGATTTCAACCGACAAGAGCTTCTCGCCACAGGCCATCGACCCGGCGTCGGGCGATGCGCGGCTGCTCGGCATCTGGGTGGAGATCGTCGATCCGGTCACACAGCCGTCGTGATCGCGCCGGCCACCCCGGTTTCCTAGGTAGAATCACAGACGTGTTGCGCTTCGCCAAGCTGTGGCCTGCGACCGCCTGCGCGATCACCGGCGCCGCCCTCTACGTCACGCGCGGAGTGCTCGACCAAATGGTCACGCCGCAGGGCTTGGTCCGTTACGCGATGCTGCCACCCTGGCTGGCGCTGCTCGGCTTTACCTGCCTTGCTGGGTTGCTCCTGCTCGGCCTCGATCACCTGAACGCGCCGCGCGGCACCTCGGCCAACAAGCGACCGCGGCTCGGCGAGTTGGTGTTGCCGACGTTGGCACTCATCATCCTCATCGTGCCGTTCCTGCCGTTCCTGCCGGACTCGTGGCCGGTCGTCCAGGCGCTGGCCGGTCCACTGGCCGCCGTGGTGTGGCTCGGCGTGGCGGCCCTGCAATTGTGGACGCTGTGGCACAGCCGCCTGCTCACCGCGCGCTGGCTCGATCGCTGGTCGCTTCGGCGCATTACCGCGGCGATCTGGCTGGCGACGGCATGCCTGGCCGGGATCGCAGGGGCGCGTCTCGCCGGCACACCTCTCTTTCCAGGCGGCGACGAACCGCACTACCTCGTCATTGCGCAGAGCCTGTGGCGCGATGGCGACTTCAAGATCGAGAACAATCACATCCGCGGTGACTATCGGGAGTATTTCCCCGCCGACCTCGAGCCGCATTACCTGACGCGCGGCGTCGACCAGGAGATCTACTCGGTGCATCCGGTCGGCCTCCCCCTGCTGATCGCACCGACCTACGGCGCCGGCGGCTACCCCGCCGTGGTCTTCGTGTTGATCTTGATGGCCGCCACCGCGGCCGCGATCGCCTGGTGGTGGACCATGGCCACGGTCAACATGGCCGGTGCCGCCACCTTCGCCTGGGCCGCCATCGCCTGCTCGGCTCCGTTCCTGTTGAACACCTTCAGCGTGTATCCCGAAATCGCCGCCGCACTGGCCGTGATGATTGCGCTCGTCACGGCGACGAGGACGCCGCCGTCGGCTGCCGGCGTGGCGCGCTGGCTCGGCGTAGGCCTGGCTTGTGCGTGCCTGCCGTGGCTGAGCACCAAGTACGCCCCCATGTCGGCCGCGCTGGTCCTGGTGGCGCTGGCGCGGCTGAAAAGTCAACCTGCTTCACTTTTACGGAATCCGAAAGTCTGGGCGGTGGCCGGACCTTACGCCCTCTCACTGGTGGGATGGCTCGCCTTTTTCCACGCGTTTTGGGGCAGTCCCCTGCCGATGGCGCCGTACGGCGCGCTGGTCCAGACCTCGCCACTCAACCTGCTGTTTGGCGGGCCCGGCCTCTTCTTCGATCAGGAGTACGGCCTGCTGGCATTCGCGCCGGTCTACATCCTGGCCGCGACCGGCTCGTACCAGATGTGGCGAGCGGGCGGCGAGTCACGACGGCAGGCGATTGAAATCGCCCTGGTCTTCAGCGCACTGGTGGTGACCGTCGGCGCGTTCCGCATTTGGTGGGGCGGCAACTCGGCGCCGGCACGACCCCTGGCCTCAGGACTGCTGTTGCTGGCGGTACCGATTGCCACCGCGTTTCGCGCCGCGCCGGCCGGCTCGGCCCGGCGTGCCGGTCAACACCTGCTGCTCTGGATCGGCGTCGGCATCGCGGCTACGCTGGCGCTCTCTCAAGACGGGATGATCATCGCCAACGGCCGCGATGGCACTTCGGCGCTGCTGGAATACTGGTCGCCGCGATGGGGATTGTGGACGCTGGCGCCCACGTTCATCCTGCACGCCACACCCATCGCGCTGCTGCATACGGCGTGGTGGCTCGCGATCGCCGGCGGCGCCGGCTGGTTCCTGTCGCGGCAACGAACGACGGCGCCCGGAGTCGCGGCGCTCACGGCCATGATGACTCTCGTGGCGGCCCTGTTGATCATTGCAGCATCGTTCCCATTCCTGCCGGCGGGCGACGCCCTGCCCCGTGCCGACCTCGGCGCTCGCTCGCGCCTGGCGACCCTCGATGGGTTTGACGAACGCGTGCGTCCGGTCGGCGTCATCTACGATCCCGTGCGTCGGGTGAACGCCGCGGCCGTGCTCTCGGAAGTCCGGCTCAGTGTGAAGCCCCAGCAGCGAACCGATTGGCAGCCGCTCCGCGTCATTCACAACGGCCGTTTCTCCATGCCCGCTGGACGCTATCGCGTTGACGTCACGTTCGGCCACGAGGTGCCATCGGCTCCGACCGAGCTCTCCCTGCAAGTTGGACGCATGGGGCCGCCCCTGCAATCGTGGACGCTGCAACCCGCCGCTGGTGACACCTGGCACACAACCTTCGCTCTGGATGTCGATGCCGGCTTCGTCGGCTTCGGTGGGCCGACCGAGATGGAACGCGCCATCACGGCCATCGCCATCACGCCCACCTCGGTCGTCAACGCGGGTGCGCGCCCACGCGTCGGCGAAGTGCTGTCAGTGGCGCGGTATGGCGACACGACCTTCTATTTTCATGATCAGGCCTACGCCGAGTCGAACGGCTTCTGGACCGCCGGTCAGCGGACGTCGGACGTCACCGTCGCAGTGCCGCCGGAGCGGACCACGCCCGTGGTACTGTTCCTTCATGGCGGCGGAGCCGCCAATCACGTGACCATCACAACACTCGGCTGGCGGCGCGAGTTTGATCTGGTGCCTGGGCAAGGCGCCGACGTTGAGCTTCCGGTCACGGCTGGCGGCATCATGCCGCTGACCATCATCACCACTGCGGGATTCTCGCCATCGCAATTTGTCCCCGAGTCCAAGGACCACCGGTTCCTCGGTCTCTGGGTGGAAGTTCGGAACAAGGTCAAGCCGCCATCATGAGCACCATTGCCGACCTGAGACGTGAGTACGCCAGCCGCGCCCTGGGCGAGGACCAGGCCGCTGCCGATCCCATTCGCCAGTTCGCTGCGTGGTTCGAAGAGGCCGCCAACGCGCAGATCCTCGACGTCAACGCCATGACGCTGGCGACCACGACACCCGACGGCGATCCCGACGCCCGCATCGTCCTGCTGAAAGGCTTTGACGATGACGGCTTCGTGTTCTTCACCAATTACGACAGCGCCAAGGGCCGCGAGTTGGCGGTGCGGCCGCGGGCGTGCCTGCTGTTCTTCTGGGTGGCACTCGAACGCCAGGTGCGCATCTCGGGTTCGGTGACGAGGGTGTCAACGGCGGAGTCGGACGAGTACTTCCACTCCCGACCAGTCGAGAGCCAGCTCGGCGCATGGGCATCCGCTCAGAGCACCACGGTGGCTAACCGTGGCGTGCTCGAAACCCGCTACGCCGAATTGACGGCGCAATATGCCGGACGGACGGTTCCGCGCCCGGAATTCTGGGGTGGTTACCGGGTGGCGCCGGAGAAGGTCGAGTTCTGGCAGGGCCGGCCCAGTCGCCTGCACGATCGCCTGCTCTACATCCACGCAGGTGGCGGCTGGACGCGCCACCGCCTCTCGCCCTAGAGATCAAGCGTTCCTTCGCCGACGCGCACGGCTTTGCCGCCGACCTGCACGCGCGTGGTCACGTCGCGAACATACGCCTGTACGCGGTGACCGCCGGCAGCGCGAATGATCTCGGCCCGTGACGAGGCCGGCTCGCGATACTTGGGCGGACGCTGATCCAGCCACGCAAACGACAGCACACCATCCGTCCACGTCAGTGCCACCGGCGTGGGGCCGACGCCAAGTCCGAACACCCATCGCTCACGGCCGGGAGGGAACTACGGGTCGGGATCACGGATAGAATCGCCGCCATGCTCCTACGCGGCGCACTGGTGCTTGCCCTCATCGCCACCACGACGGCCTCCGCCAACGCGCAATTAATCATTACAGCGCCGGCGGCCCCGGGCGGCGGCTGGGATCAAACGGCGCGCGTGCTGCAGCGCGTGCTAGCCGAGATCGAGCCGGCCACCAGCGTGCAGGTGGACAACATTCCCGGCGCGGCCGGCACCATCGGGCTCGCGCGGTTCGTGCAGTCTGAGCGCGGCAATCCCCACGCGTTGCTCGTGACCGGACTGGTCATGGTCAGCGGCGTCATCACCAACGCGTCGCCGGTCTCGCTCTCGGACGCCACCCCGATCGCGCGCCTCACCGGCGAAACAGAAGTGATTGTCGTGCCGTCGGCCAGCCCGCATCAGACGCTGACAGACTTGCTCGACGCCTTCAAGCGGGATCCTGGTGGCGTCTCGTGGGGTGGCGGCTCGGCCGGCGGTACGGACGACTTGCTCGTGCGCTTGCTCGCCGAACAACTGGGCTTGCCGGCCTCGCGCGTCAACTACATCGCGTTCTCGGGCGGGGGCGCGGCGCTGGCCGCGGTCCTCAGCGGTCAGTTGACCGCCGCGGTCAGTGGCCACGGTGAGTTCGCCGGACAGATCGCCGCCGGCCAGTTGCGACCGCTCGCTATCTCTGCCGCCGCGCGCGTCGCGGGCATCAACGCACCGACGCTGCGAGAAGCCGGCGTCGCACTCGACCTCGCCAACTGGCGCGCCATCGTGGCCCCGCCCGGCCTATCCGATGCCGAACGCGACGCGCTGATTGCCCGCGTGACGCGCATGGCAGGAAGTACAGCATGGCAACAAGCGCTGACATTGAACGGCTGGGATGACCTCTTCCTCCCTGGTGCCGATTTCCGCCAATTCCTGTTGGCTGAGCAGGCGCGGGTCGAGGCGGTGCTGCGGCGCCTCGCCGCGGCCGACACCGCTCCTTCAGCCCGCTTCACCATGGCGGTAACGCCGACGACCATGCCGAATGCGACGGTCGCGGTCTTTGGACTGCTGGCGGCTGCGCTGGTCGTATCGCGACGGCGCAATCGCGCGCCCATCGCCGTAGCGGCATCGAACAGCAGGCGCGTTGCCATTCTCGGAGTCACGCTGCTCGTACAGCCACTGCTGATGCTGACGGCGGGCTTCATCATCGCCTCCACAATCACGTTCGTCGTCACCGCCAACACCTGGCGCGGCGTGCGACCGGCGCTTGCGCCGCTGGCGCGTGACGCCGCCATCGGTGTCACGTTTGCCGCCATCATCTACCTCATCTTCACCTCGGGTCTCGGCGTAGTTCTTCCCTGATGGGCGAGCTCTGGACCGGCTTCGTCGTCGCGCTGCAACCCATCAACCTGCTGTGGGGATTGGCCGGCGTCACTTTCGGCACGGCGGTCGGCGTACTGCCGGGCATCGGGCCC
>SXGT01146898.1_pt1 | contig 71342 bp, 53 predicted proteins | sample 3176221 | NCBI WGS metagenome assembly SXGT01 (sample SAMN11356862, study PRJNA531348) | freshwater metagenome | isolation source: freshwater sample F1-120 | place: China: Fuxian Lake, Yuxi | collected 2017-12-25
CTGCGTGGAGAAGCGGCGCATGCAACGCAGACATTGCAGGCGCGGCACCGAGCGCTCATCGCATTTGCGCCTGTAGCTGCCGCGCCGGCGCCAGGTGAACGGTCGTGTGCGGTCGCAGTCGGGGTAGGGACAGTCTTGCGGAGTGGCTAGCGGTGTAACAGCGGGCATCGGGAACGGGTCTCCTTCCATCCCCGGGGACGTTCCCCCGCACTACCCTCGCGCTGAAATCCGCTTTTCCGAATCGAAATCGAGTCCAGACCTCTGGAGCAGTTCAGTCCAAGGTCAGCGCTTTCTCCATCGCCTCCAACTCCACACCACCAATCAACCCATCCACCACCCGCTTCCAACTCTCCTCATCCCCCAGCCGGACCCCGGCCGCGGCCAGCAACCACTCCGGCGGTACCGCATCCACCCCCGCCTCGCGCGCTTGCGCGCACAGCGCCGACAGCTTCTCGATCCCGATCCGGCTGACCAGCAGATACCCGAACGCATACAGCAACTGGTTCTGCTTCGGATCCCGGATGCTGTGGTAGCTGCGCTCGTCAAACCTCAGCATGCTCACCACCGAAGGCATCTCCTCCCGGTCGATGTTGACCCTCAGCGTGATGGTCTCCATCCGCCCCGTCGCGCGATCCGTCCGCGTCACCGAAAGCCCGGGACCGAGCCATGATGCAAGCAGGACCGCATGCGACATCCGGCGCTGCGCACCCGTTGCCGGATCAAGCTGCTCGGCGACGAGATCACACAGCCCCTCCTCCACGATCATCGGCAAGGGGAGCCATTCATCGCCCAGAAGGTAGTGCGTGAACTCGTGCGCGAGGATCCAGCGATACTGCTGCGGGTCGGAACCCAGTTGCACCTCGATCCAACTCTCCCGACGCTGGCGCAGATCCCCCTTCCAGCGATTGGCCCCCGCAGAGTAGCGCCCGCTCTGGCGGCGAACGCGCAGTTCCAGCGGGCGCAGGGGCAGCATGTGCGGCGACTGTGCGACCTTGGGGTAGAGCTCCTGTGCAAGCGCGAGGAGCGCCGCGGCATCTTCCTGCTGCTCGGCGCGCACGAGAATCGTCCGATCCTGTGCGGTGTACTCCAGAGGCTGCGGCATTCCCGCACAGGCAGCGAGCAGCAACGCCGAAAGGCTGACCAGCAATGCACGCTTCATGCAACCAGATTCGCAGGATTGCCCGCGATGAACGCGACGATATTCGCGCAGGTCACACGCCCACGCTCCACGAGTGCCTCCTCCGTTCGGAAGCCCAGATGCGGCAGCAGAATCACATTCGCAAGCTCGTGGAACGGAGGGTCGCCGGCGTGAGGTTCACGCGAGTAGACATCCAGCGCAGCACCGCCGATCGACTGCCCGCGCAAGGCCTCGAAGAGCGCCCGCTCATCCACCAGCGCGCCGCGCGCCACATTGACAAGCCACGCGTCCGACCCGAGCCGCGCCAGCTCCGCCGCCCCGACGATCCCGCGGGTTGATCCGTTGAGCGCCAGATGCAACGAGACAACCCCGCTGGCGGCGCACACCTCGGTAATCGACGGGAGATAGCGCCCCCCGGCCTGCACGAAGGCCTCGCGCGGAGTACGGGACCAGCCCAGGAGTTTCACGCCGAAGGGCCGCAGGAGCTCAACGACCCGCATCCCGATGCGTCCGGTTCCGACGATGCCAACCGTCTTCCCCGCCAGCTCGCGGCCGACGGAGGGACTCCACATGCCGCGACGCATGTCTTCATGTGAGCGCGGAAGACCGCGCAGTGCTGCGAGCATCAGCGTCAGCGCCAGTTCCGCCGTCGCTTCCGTTGCATACTCCGGGACATTCGCAACACGGATCGAGCGACCTCGGCACGCCTCGAGGTCGACCGAGTCAAAGCCCGTGAACGCGACCGCCACCAGACGCAGCCGCGCAAAGCGCGCGAGCACGCCCGCATCGACGCGCCGTGTGACCGTGATGAGAACTTCGGCATCGCCGCATGCCGAATCCTCCGGCGTGCAGACCTGAAGCCCGGCCGCCTCCAGCCATTGCTTCATGCGGGCATCCGGAGACTCCCACAGGACCACGGTGCGCGCCTGCGTTTCCGGATTCACGGCATGCACCCGGCTGTTTCTGCCCTCGCAGCCTTTTCCGACATCATCGCAATCACCATCCCGCAACCTCCGGTCGCGCCAGGAACACCTCATCCGCAAAGCGCGCGTCCCGCTCTCCGCGCAGCATTCTCTTCAGCACGAGATCGAACAACAGCGGATGATAGGCCTGCAGCTCCTCCAGCAGCGGCACATCCTCGGAGCGCAACAGTCCCGCCGCCTGCAGCGCATCGAGATTCGTCATCACGCGGATGGCGGGCAGCGGCCAGTCGGATCCGTTGACAAGCCGGCCATGCCATTCGCTGCGGCGCAAAAGCTCGTGCAGAACCCGCGCATCGCGATTGCGGAACGTGACCGCCGACAAGTCGCCCCACAGACTGCCCCTGCGCGTGCCATCGTTAGCACCATCCGCCAGCCATTGCTCATCCATCATGCGAGCAAACAGCTCAAAACTGCTGCGCCGCACGCGGACGCCATCTTTTGCCGGCGCATCCAGATCCAGGGACTCACCCAGACTGGCGCAGTGCGCGACGATCACGCGCGCGCCGGCCTGCAGAGCCGTGCGCAGCCGCAGCGGATTGCCGTACTCCTGCCGTTCACCGGCATCCACGGCCTGCTCTTCGCCTGCGTGGGTCAGCAATGTCATGTCCAGCCGCGCCAGCTCGGCGTAGAACGGCAGGCAGCGCGCATCGGCGGGATCAATTCCCATGCTGTTCGGCAACCACTTCACCACGCGCACACCGCGCGCATGGGCGCTGCGCAGCACTTCGAGCGCATCCGTGCGATACGGATGGATCGAGACGGCGCTGAGACAGCGCTGCGGCGCCGCTTTGCTGTACCGCTCAACCCAATCAAGCGGCACGAAGAACTCGCTGCGCGCGGCATCGACGCTGCCATCCGGCAGATGTGCCCGGTCGAAGGCGAGCAGCAAGACACGGCCTGGATACTGAGGATGCTCGACGAGCCGCAGCAGTCGCTCGGCGAACTGTGCATCCGATTCCTCCAGCGTCTGCACACCGCCGGCGCGCATGTAGGCGAGCGTTTGGATGCGCTTCCACGGATGCGCCCAGCTCAGGTGCTCCGGCGAGAGCTCGCAGCCGCTCCCGCTCGTTCCCATTCCTGCGAGATGCGCGTGGTGATCGAGCACGCGATCGCGATCTAGTCCCGCCAATGCGCGATCAACCAGTTCCTGAGTCTGCGGCGAGAGGACATGCCCAGCGATCAGCGCCCGCGGAACACTCGGCCCGAGCGCGCGCTCCCAGACGAGCGGAATCCCGGCCCCAAGGCCCGCCATCAGGCCCAGGACGGAGAGTGCGATCCAACCACCGCGCCTCAAGGGAACCACTCCCGACGCCGCGCATCGACTTCCTGCTGCAGTCGCGCTCTTCCCGTGGCAACCTGCTGCGCCTGCTCCAGTGCGGCGCGCACGCCCGCCGAATCGGCTTGCGAACGCGCCCGGGCACCGATCCGCAGCCAAACGCGCACCAGCCCTGCGCGTGCACTCTCGGACTCGGGCTTGAGCCGCAGCGCAAGCTGATAGCCATCGCGCGCCGGCTCCAGTTGATTCTGCGCCTCCATTAGCGCCGCACGGTTGGCATGCGCACCCGCCAGCAGCGGATCGAGCTCCAGCGCCTGATCAAGGCACTCCAGAGCGGCTGCGTGCCCTCCCGCCATCAGGTGCGCGGCACCGAGATGACTCCACGCATAGGCACGCGTCGGAACCAGATCCACTCCCTGCTCCAGCAGGGGCAGCGCGGCCGCGATTTCGCCCTTGCGCAGTCGCAGCGCACCGAGGTTGATGCACACATCGGGATTCTCCGGCTCCAGCGTGCGCGCGGCCTCCAGCTCTGCGATCGCGGAATCGAGCTCGCCGCGCTCCGCCAGCGCGATGCCCAGTTGCACATGCGCGGGCACATTGCGTTGCGTCACGCTCAGCGCATGGCGAGCCATGCTCTCGGTGTCGCGCCAGGTCGCCAGCTGCGTACGGGTGGCATGGGCTGAGAGCCCCAGCAGCACCAGTGCGAGGCCGAGCGCTGCGGCTCGCGCGCCGCCCGTCTTCAGAACGCCGCGCGCCACGACCCAGCGATCCAGCGAAAGCCCGACGGCCAGCAGCAGTCCGATGCTCGGCAGATAACTGAAACGATCCGCCCAGGCCTGCGCACCCACCTGCACGATCCCGATCACGGGCACCAGCGTGCCAAGGAACCACAGCCCACCCACCGTGATCCAGGGAGCATCCCGCCGCATGCGCAGCAGGAACCACACCAGCAGCGCAAGCATCACCGCGCGCAGGGCCACGCCATGGGCGCTCCACTCCGGTTGCGGATAATGAAACGCGAGACCGCTCGGCCGGATCTGCGCCGCGAGATACCAGCGGTACGCATCCAGAGCGACCGCCATGCGCTCGCCGAGAGGACGAGCGCCGAGGCCCTGCATCGCTCCGTAGTCGGCCTGCGCCAGCACCGTCAGCGCCGCACTGCCCGCACTCAGGCCGAAGGCCAGCGCGAGCGCAACCCACACGGCTGCGGTGCGCTCCCCCAGCCGGATCAGCGGCCAGATCTCCAGGAGCACCAGAAGACAGGGCAGAGTGACGAACATCGGCTTGCACAGCAGGCTCGCCGCCAGACACAGCATCGCGAGCGCCAGCTGCGGGATCGGCCGCCGAATCCCCTGCCGCCGCCCCTGAACCCACAGACACATGGACGACAAGCCGAACAGGCTCGCCAGCAGATCCTTGCGCTCCGCGATCCACGCCACGGGCTCCACGCGCAGCGGGTGCAGCGCGAACAGCAGCGCAGCGATCAGCGCCACGGCGCGGCCCATGCCCAGCAGGCGGAACAGCAGCAGGACCAGGCCCGCATTGAGCGCGTGCAAGATGGCGTTGTGCAGCAGATGCCCGGCGGGATCGAGCCCGAACAGCTCCACATCCAGCATGTGCGACATCCAGGTCAGCGGGTGGTAGTTGGCAGCCTGAAAGTCGCCCCAGGCCCAGCGCAGGCCCTCCGCCGTCAGGCCGGCCCGCACCTGCGCATTGCCCGTCAGGTAGACATCGGTGTCGTAGTCGACGAAGGCGTGTGTGCGCAGCGGCCAGTACACCGCCAGTACGGTTGCCAGCACGAGCGGCAGCGCCCACCACGGCAGGCACTCCGCTCGGTCGCCGGACTCGCCCTGCTCCCTCGAGGCACTCATGTCAGCTGCTGAGTCTAGCTTGCGCCGCACGCGGAGCGCTTGCCAAGCTGTAGACGTCTGAAGAACCAGCGCCTCTCCCTGTTCGACGCGACGATGATGGTCATGGGCGGCATCATCGGCGTCGGCATCTTCTTCACGCCGGCGCGCGTGGCCGCACAGGTCGATGCGCCGGGAATGTTCCTGTCGCTGTGGGCGCTCGGCGGCCTCGTCGCGCTGTGCGGGGCCTTCACCTTTGCGGAGCTTGCCGGCAGCATCCCCAAGGAGGGCGGCTGGTACGCGTTCCTGCGCGAGGGCTGCGGCCGCTTTCCGGCCTTCCTGTTCGCGTGGGTGATCCTCTGCGTCACCTCGACGGGCTCGATCGCGGTGATGATGGACTTCCTTACGGCCACGCTTGCGCAATTGTTCCCCGGCGTGGGCGCCACCGGCAGCCTCGGACGACTGGCGCTGGGCGCCGGTGTGATCCTGAGCATCACGACGCTGGCGCTGTTCGGTGTGCGCGCCGGGGCGCTGTTTCAGAACGCCTGCATGCTCGCCAAGCTCGCGGCGCTGTCGGTGCTGGGACTTGCGGCGCTCGCGGTGGGTTTCGGCGGGGAGACGCTGTCCGCGCCCGGCGATGCCGTCGTCATGGAGAAGAGTCTCCCGAGCGCGATGCTCGCCGTGCTGTTCTCCGTGGGCGGCTGGCAGATGGTGTGCTACGTGGCACCGCTGGTGAAGGAGCCCGAGCGCAATCTGCCGCGCGCGATCACGCTGGGAGTGATCGGCATCACGCTGGTCTATCTCGCGGTGAACTTCGCGTTCCTGTGGGCCTTCGGTCTGGAAGGCCTGTCGGGCAATTCCGGATTCGCCGCAGAGCTCGCGACGCAGACACTCGGCCCGGCCGGCTCGAAGCTGCTGCTGGCGGCGATGGTCGTGTCCGCGCTGGGAATCACGGTGGTCAACATCCTCGCCACGCCGTGGATGTACGTCGCGATGGCCAAGGAAGGCCTGTTCTTCCGCCGCTTCGCCGATCTCTCGCCGCACAGCGGCGCTCCGACGCTGGCGCTGCTGCTGCAGGCGGGCATCTGCCTCGCGTACTGGTTCTCGGGCCAGGCCGGGATCCTCGTGGATGCCGTCGTGTTCGTGGAGTGGTTCTTCCACGGACTGGTCGCGCTGGCGCTGCTGCGCCTGCGGAGCACGCGCACCGACCTCGCGCGACCCTTCGCCAGCCCGCTCTATCCGCTCGCGCCGCTGGTGTACCTGCTGGTGGCGCTGGGCGTGGTGGGCGGGAACCTCGCGCAGGCCAACTGGCCGACCATCGGCATCGGGCTGGCGGTGCTGCTCCTCGGCGCGCTGATCTACAAACCATGGCAGCAGTGGATCGCCCGGCGCTCGGCATGAAATGCACGCGCGTCAGCGGGGTTGAGGCCGCCGGCGGAGCCACGGGCACGCTGATCGTGATCGATGTGCTGCGCGCCTTCACAACGGCGGCCTGCGCCTTCGACCGCGGTGCTGTCGGCATCGAGCTGGTCTCCACGCCCGAAGAGGCGCTCGCTCGCCGCGCCGAGGATCCCGCGCGGCTGCTCGTCGGCGAGCACATGGGACGCAAGCTGGAGGGCTTTGACTTCGGCAACTCGCCTGTGGAGCTGCACGCCGCCGAGTTGCGTGGCCGAGAGCTCGTGATGCGCTCCACCGCCGGCACGCAGGGCGTCGTGCGAGGCATCCACGCGCGTCACATCCTGCTCGGCAGTCTGGTCGTCGCCAGCGCCACTGCGGCGCTCGCCCGCCGGCTGGGCGAGCCGGTCACGATCCTCGCCAGCGGCTCCCCGTCCGGACCGGGCGAGGAAGACGAGGCCTGCGCAGAGCTGCTGGAGGCGCTGATCGAGGGCCGCGAGCCCGACCGTGCGCGCTGTCTATCGCGGGTGCTCTCCTCGCGGGCGGCGGCCAAGGCACTCGATCCGCAGGTCGCATGGATCACACCCGCGGATCTGGGAGCTGCGCTCGCGCTCGACCGCTTCGATTTCGCCATGCAGGTGGAGCGGGTGGGTGGGCGCTGGCTGGCAGAGAAAGCCGTGTCGCCGAAAGAGTGAGCGCCGCACGGCCCTGGGGCCGCGCGGCGCTGGGGAGGAGCCCGCTGCCCCCCCGGACAGGAGCTCCTCGCGATGAGCCATCCTCCAGGAGGTGGCTGGTGGATGGAGCCGCAGAGCTCGGCGAGACCGAACGGGCGGGGGGATTTTTTTCACAAAGCGCGCGCGAATTCCGTCGTGAGCCGCCGTCCTTGAAGTTGCCGGGGGAGTTCCTCCCGGCAACTCAAGAGGAGGAAAGACAGCATGTTTCGATGGATCATCCCCGGCGCTGCGGCTGCCGGGCTGGCGCTGGCCGGCTGCCAGTCCCTGTCCCGGGCTCAGGCCGATCTCTCACGGGCCACGTTTCCCGGCATCGCCAAGGTCGATGTCGGCAAGGCTGAAATCGACTGGCTGGCCCTGCGCGGGTCGATCAGCCGGCTCAGCGTCACCACGGTACGCGGTCCGCTGAAGTCGGCATCCCTGACCCTGTTCGAAGACATCAACGGCAACGGGCTCGTGGACTTCGGGGAGGAGGTCAAGAGCTACACCACCAGCGAGAGCGGTGAGGGGCTGTTGCTCACCGATGTGACGTTGAGCGCCTCGGAACTGGCAGGCCGGCGCCCGGACAAGCTACAGGTGCTGTTCTCCGTCATCGACGGCGACGGCAAGTCCCATGTTCATTCCACCAGCATCTGAGGAGTTACACACATGAAACTCACCCCGTCTCTGCTCGTGTTCGGTTCGCTCACGCTTGGCTGCGCAGCCTGGGCCATCGCCGCGCCCTCGGGCAGCACCGTCGCGGATCAGGAGCTGCGCAAATGGACCGGACGCACCTTCAACAGCGTCCATGCGATCGAGGTGCAGACATTGATCGATGAACGCCAGCTTGGTCCGGTCTGGGTGCGCTTTGCCCCGCTGAGTCCGGCGAGCATCCTGGCGCTGCAGTCCAGCGTCGCCCCCTCGTCCCTGCAGTGCACCCCGCTGCCGGTGACGAGCGCCGAAGTCGAAGTGGATCTGCTGCAGGACGGCCTGCCGGCACGCGTCTACACGGCCACGGTGCCTTCCGGTCAGTCGCAGGCCTTGGTGCCCGTGCCCCCGCCGAACGGCGGTTGGCTGGGACAGCCCATGAAGATCGCGCGTCGCGCGTACTCCAACGGCTTGCTCGTGTTCGAGGACGAAGTGGTGGCGAGCTTCCGCTGAGTCCCGTGGCGCCATCGGTGGATGCCGGGGGGGCTTCCACCGGTGGCGTGTCTTGGCGGCCACGATCCGCTTCAGGAGCGGAACGAATCCTGATCGAGCGAGGGTTCACGATTGGCCGCGAGGCCCAGAGCCAGGCCCAGCGCGAGCATGGTCGACATCATCGAACTGCCCCCTGTCGAGAACAGGGGCAGCGGAATGCCCGTCAGCGGCACAAGCCCCAGATTGACGCAGGTGTGGATCAAGAGGTGCGCACCGAAGTACAAGCCGACTCCGGCCACGAAGAGGCGTGAGAAACGGTCCCGCAGACCGCTGGCACTTCCAAGGATGGAGACCACCAACAGCGTGTAAAGGCCCAAAGCCAGCAGAATACCGACGAAGCCGATCTCCTCGCCGATGACGGCAAATATGGAGTCGCAGTCGCGCTCGGGCAGGTGCCCGGCCGTGTTGGCGACCCCTTCGCCCATGCCCTGCCCGACCCAACCGCCGTTTCCGATCGCAACGCGCGCGTGGTAGCTGTGGAAGGCCGGACCGCTCTTGGCTGCGATGACATCCGAGGCCGAGTAGCTCTCCAGCCAGGTGCGGATGCGCTGCAGTTGGTAGTCGTGCACGCCGAATTGGAAGTGCCAGACAAGGAACGCAAGCACGGCCGCCGCGCCCAGAAAGCGCAGCAGCACTCCGGCCCGCGCTCCCGCGATGTACAGCATGCCCAGCGTCACCGGCACCAGCGACAGAGCGGTGCCAAGGTCGGGCTGCTTGACGACCAGGGCCATGGGCAGGAGCGCCACCGCGATCGGCGGCAGCCAGTCACGCGGCTTTTCCAGTCGATTTCTGTAGAGCACGCGCGCCAGCATCAGGATCACGCCGATCTTCGCCAGCTCGCTCGGTTGCAGATCAAAGCCCCCCGGCAGCGCGATCCAGCGCCGCGCTCCGTTGCGGCTGTCGCCGATCAGCGGAACCAGCACGAGCAGCAGCAGGGTGCCGCCGTAGACCAGCCACGCGTTGCGTGCCAGCCAGCGCGCGCGCAGGCTGAGTCCGACGATCAGAAACGGCAGGGCGACGAGCGCCTTCAGCACATGCTTGCCGAAATCGACGTCGTTGCGCTCGTAGAGCAGGTCAGACTCCCCCATCGCTCGCACAAAGCCCAGCCCCAGAACGAACAGCAGCCCCGCCAGCAGCAGCACATGCCAGTCGAGCGCTCCCCAGCGCACCTGTCGCAGGGACAGCACGGGCTCGATCAGTCGGCGCAGGCGCATCAGCGCGGCTCCTCCGCGACCAGCTTGCGGACAGCGGCGGTCTTGAGGAACTGCGCGGCCAGATAGACCGCCGTGTGACTGGCGGTTTTGGAAACATCGTGCAGGTAGACCACCAGCACGTAGCGCGGCTGCTCCTCGGGGAAGAACCCAGCCACCCACGTGTGCTTGCGCAACTTGCCTGCGGCCATGTCCGCGCGATCCTCGGGTGCAAGCTCAGGCGAATCCACAAAGCGGGCCCAGTCGGCGCTGCCGGTCTTGCAGGCAAAGCGGAAACCCAGCGAGGCCGCGTCCAGACCCTTGTCGTACGCAGTGCCACCCGGCTCGTTGACCACGGCATCGAGCGCCTCAAGCACCGTCCGCCGTGCTCGCTCATCACACTCCAGCGGGCGCGCGGACTTGGGAACGTCGACGCGATCGATGCTGCGCACAAGGCACATTTGCGGCAGTTCGCCGCTCACCAGCCCCGCCATCGCCCGCGCCAGCTGCATCGGACTCGCTTCCATGCGTCCAAGCCCGTTGGCAAAACGCATCGCGGAGGCGCGATCCTCCAGATCCTCCGGGAGCGCATCGGCACGTGACAGACGTGCATTCTCCATCAGACCGCTGCGACCCTGCAGTCCCAGATGGCGCACGCCGGTCGGCTCACCGAAGCCGAAATGCGCCGCGGCGGCGACGAGCTGCTCGGGCGTGTAGAGTTCCTCAGCGAGATGCGCGAAGTACGCATTGCAGCTGCGGGCCAGCGCCGAACGCAGCGGCAGTTCACCGTGCGCGGCCCCGTGGCAGTGCATCGTCTTCCAGCCGGCCCCGCCATCGGGGAGCGGAACACAGGCAAAGCGCCGCTCGGGATCCAGACCCAGCTTCGCCAGCGCGAACGCCGCGATGAACGGCTTGAAGCTGGAGCCTGGCGGATTGAAGGTCGGACGCGTCAGCGTGCGCTCGCGGACATGGGCCCGTTCGCGGCTGCGGCCGGGACTGGGAGTCCCGCCGCCTTGTCCGGGCTCCGAGGCGGCGACGAGCACCTCACCATCGAGTCGCGCCAGCACGATCGCGCCCACCGGGTCGCGCGCCCAAAGCGGATCGCTCCCGGGTCCAGCGGGCAGCTGCGGACGCTGCAGACTTTCCTCCGCAGCACGCTGCAGCTCGACGTCGAGCGTGAGCACGAGCTCGGAACCATCCTGAGGCGCCCGTTCCAGCTGCAGGCCGTCAAGACGCTCCTCCTCGGCCAGTGAGAAGGTCTCCGCGTAGCCGTGCTGACCGCGCAGCTCCGGATCAAAGTAGGCCTCGATTCCCGTGCCTCCGATCCATTCCTCGCTGCCGAGGAGCTGGCCGGAGAGCGTGCGCAGCTCCTCCTCCTCGGCGTCGCTGCGCACCAGCATGGAGCGCAGCTCCGCCTGCCGCGCGCGCAGTTGCCCCTGCGCCAGCAGGTCGACCAGCGTGGGACGACGCAAATCGCCGATCAGGCTGGCCGCGAGCGGCCGGCCGGCATCATTGAGTGCCCGATGAATGCGCTGCGTGGTCGCTTCCAGCTCAAAGCCCGCGTACAGGCTCTGATGACGCGACACCAGCCGCACCAGCTCCCAACTCGGGCGCTCGCAGGCCAGCATCGACCGCGTGCTGAGATCCTTTGCCAGATAGCGCTCCGCGGCTTCGGCGCGCGAGAGCCGATTGGCATCCAGTTCGAGCGAGTGGCGCGGCGCGTGCGTGCCTAGTGCGCGCTCAAGTGCCGCGGCGATGCGATCCTGAAAGCGCGCTTCCACGCCGCGCGCCCACCACAGGAGCTCCCGTCGCGCGGCGAGTTCGTCGACCCGTCGTGCACGCTCGAAGAGCTGACGCCAGCGCTCTCCGGCCTCGACCGGGCCCGCGGGCGGCTGCCACACGTCGGTGCGCGCCGCGCGATCCACGTCCGGATGGCGACTGAGATCACAGGCCGCGCCCAGCACGCCCCAGCGATCCGTGCTGGCCCGCGCAAGCTCGCGCAGGGCTTCATCACGGAAGACCAGCGTGCCCGACTCAAACTGCGGCGCGTCCGCTCCCTCGGGAATCTGCAGCAGCGTCGGCAGCTCCGTCGCGATCAGCACGTCATCGAGTTCGAGCCAGGAAGGCGCGCGCCCATCCTTGCCGCGCTGCACCGAGCGCGGTGCGGTCCACAGCAACGCCAGTTCACTCAGCAGGGCGTCCGCGCGCCGCTCGGCGATTTCCTCGAGCTCGGCGCGCACGAGCACGCGCGGGAGCAGAGTCTCCTCCAGCGCGCGTTCCCATGCTGCACGGCGGCTTGCCAGCCATGCGCGCCGCCGCGCGTCGTCCCAGCGCAGCGCACGTCCGATCCAGGCCGTGTCGATCCAGCGCTCCAGGGTGCGCGTCTCCAGCCGACCCGGATCGAATCCGCAGGCTTCGACGAACAGCGCATCCGCAGTCTGGTCCTCGATCGCACTGCGCGCGCGCTCGAGATCCTCGAGCAGGCGATCGAGCGCACCGCCGGTGGAAACACCGGGTGCTCCCGCGCTCCCGCCTTTTGTGCGGCCGGCCTTGGCGGGAGCGCGCGCCGATCCGTCCCGCTCCAACAGCTCCGCAAGTTGCGCCAGCTCATCGCGCGTGCGGCTCAGGCGTTCCTCCAGTTCGGCCAGCAGCAAATCGGGGTTGCTGCCTCGCGCGCGCGCCGCCAGCTCCAGCAGCGAGCGCTGCCAATCGGGCGATTCCGGTTCCGGCTGGAAGATGCGCCGGCTGCGCACCGGCAGGTTCAGCAGTTCTGCGGCGTAGAATCGCAGCTCCGAAGCGCGTCGTTCACGCAGCGCTTCGCGTGCTTCGCCGGAGCTGAGCTCGGCATCCAGCGTACCTGGCAGGCTCTTGCCTCTTGCAAACTCACGCAGCGCATGCGGGCTCAGCGCCACCAGCTCGATCGCCCACGGGCGCAGGTGGACAAGCGTTTCGGGCAAGCCGACCGCCCGCATTTCCAGCGAGGAACGCGCATGCGCCAGCTGGGCCAGCGGATTGCCCCGCCGGAACTCGCGGTAGCGGAAGGTGAGCTGCCAGTGATCCTCGTCTTCCGCGATCACGGCACCGCGGGCATCGAGAATGCGGCCGCGATGACTGGGGATGCGCTCGGATCCGTGCACCATGTCAATCGCTTCCGAAGCCCAGATCTCATGCTCGAGTACCTGCACCTGAAAGGCGCGCGCCAGCACGATGCCTACGAGCAGCACGAAGACGACAACCAGCGGACCGATGCGACGCTGCGCAACCATCTCACCACTTCCTGCTCACCAGCGGTGAGAGTCCCGGCAGACGGGGCACGATCCAGCACGCCAGCGCTGCGAGCAGCGCAGAGCTCAGGGCCACCTGAGCCCAGGCTGCAGATGCAGGTCCCGCGACGCTGCCGGCCTGCGCCCAATAGGCGCGCGCTGCGGCAGCAAGCCATCCGAAACCGCTCACCGCGAACACCAACGCGAACATCATCAGGCTGGCGTACAGCGGAGCACTGACTTCGAGGAACGCGCGCACGCTGAGCACCAGCAGCACGGCACCGAGCAGCCCCGCGCCCGCGACGATCCAGCCTTCGCCCGTGAAGCTGGCCCGCACAAACGCCGCCAGCAGCGCGGCCAGGGCGGCTTCGCGCTCTTCCATGCGCGCGGCCAGCGAGATCAGCAGCACAAGGCACAGATCGGGCATCCAGCGTCCGCCCAGCGCGCTCTGCGCGAGCAAAGCCAGCAGCAGCCACACGAACAGCGCGAGCCAGTGCTGCGGTCGCGCACGCCTCATGAGCCGGACTCCTGCTGCCTTGGACGCCACACATCCACTTCGACCGTGCCAGCAACCCAGGCGGGTCGTGTGATCACAAGCAACTGCTCCGTGCGGCTCGCGGAAAGCTCCGTACTGCCGATGCGCAAGCCCGCAGGCACCCAGCGATCGCCCGAACCGGTGTAGAGATCAACGCGACGATTCCGGCGCAGCGCAACCTGACGCAGCGCTTCCACGCCAGGCTGCCACTCCAGCTCGAGACGGCCCGTGGCGCGATCAAAGCTGCGCGAGTGGAGCAGCCCCAGATGCAAAGGCGCATCCTCGCCGCCGAAATCGGCCAGCACCAGCACGGACGATCCAGGATCCTCCAGCAGGCGCACATCGCTCACGAGCCACTCGGTCTGCTCGAGCCGGCCCAGGTAATGCCCTCGCGCGGCGACGCAGGCTCCGCTCGACAGTCCCTGGCGCGTGCCGGCGTGCAATCGGCGCGTTTCACGCCAGAAACAAGGGGTTGCAGCCAGCGCGAGGCGCGCCGCGAACCAACCGGCACGCTCCAGCGGGTCGTGCACGAGCAGGTCGGCCGCACTGGCCGTGCTCCGCGGCGCGAGAATGAGCACTTGTCCCAGCCCGCCGCGGTAGTCGATCACCGGGGCAACTGACCAGCCTTCGCGGCCGCCGTGCGGCCGCGGCACCAGCGTTCCGATCGTATACCCGTTGGCAAGCACGGCAGCGCCGGACATCGGATCCGCGCGCTCGCCCACGCGCACGGTGTCGCCGGGCACCAGCTCGCCCTGCTGGGCATGCACGGCCAGCTGGCGCGTGCGGGCGCCGTCGCGCGACGGCGAGCACAGCCCACCGAGGATCAGTACAGCGCTCTGAGTGCGCGCTTCGACGCGTGCGTCTTCGCGGGTGATCAATTCGATGCGCGCTTCGCCGGGCATGAGCGCGGTTCCAGCCCGTCCGACCTCGATCACGCGCCCCACATAGGTCGATCCCGCCACGACAGGCAATCCGACCTGCACGGGTGCGGCGGCTGCATGACGCACGATCAATCGATCCTCACCCGCAGCCCCTCGATCGATGATTTCCGCGTGGATCAGGTTGCGCTCCTGCACCAACGAGGGATCCTCAGGCACCACGCTGGCCTGCTCGCGCTGCAACAGCTGACGCGCGGACTGCGCCAGCGCCTGTTCGTCCTCTGAGCCGGCCTGCGCAGTGCGCGGGAGGTTGAGCGGCGCCGCCAGAGCGCTGACCAGCCGCATCGGCACGCTCAGCCATTCCGCTGCGCGCTCGATCGGCGTCACAGGCCGAAGAGAGAGCGCCAGCAAGGCCATCCACAAGATGACAAGCGTGTTGCGGCTCATGAGTCCCCACCGCGCGGGCGCGCATCCCGCTCATTCCCCGCGCGTGGGAAGAGCTTACGAACCGTCTTCCTCGGATGCCAAGACGCGCGAGAAGACTTCGAGTTTGTCGAGGAACACACCGGTTCCGCGTGCCACCGCCGTCAGCGGATCATCCGCCACCCGTGCCGGCACACCCAGGCGATCCGAGATCGTGTTGGCGATGCCGTACAGCAGCGCGCCGCCGCCGCAGATCGTGACTCCCGAATCGCACAGGTCCGCGGCGATTTCCGGCGGAGCTTCCTCCAGCACGCCCCGGATGGCCTCGCAGATCTGAAGCACCGGAGCGCCCAGCGCCTCGCGGATCTCGATCGAAGTCACGGTCGTCTTGCGCGGCAGGCCGGTGACGCTGTCGCGTCCCTTGACCTCCATCGAAAGCTCCTGCTCCATCGGCCAGGCCGAGCCGATCGTCAGCTTGATGCGCTCCGCCGACTGCTCGCCGATCATCAGGTTGTGCTGACGGCGCAGATGGTTGATGATCGCCTCGTCCAGTTCGTCACCCGCAACGCGCAGCGAGGTCGACTTGACCATGCCGCCCAGAGCGAGCACGGCGATTTCCGTCGTGCCGCCGCCGATGTCCACAATCAGCGAGCCGCGCGCTTCCACGACCGGCAGTCCGATGCCGATGCCGGCAGCCATGGGCTCATCGATCAGGAACACGCGCCGCGCACCGGCGCGCTCGGCGGAGTGGATCACGGCGCGGCGCTCGACGGCGGTGATGCCGACCGGCACGGCGATCACGACCTGCGGCTTCACGCTCTTGCGGCCCTCGTGCACCTTCATGATGAAGTAGCGCAGCATCTTCTCGGTGACATCGAAGTCCGCGATCACGCCATTGCGCATCGGACGGATGGCCTCGATGTTGCCGGGCGTTCGGCCGAGCATCGCCTTGGCTGCGTTGCCAACCGCCATGCCATCGAGCAGCACCTCACCGGTGTCCTTGCGCACGGCCACCACGGAGGGCTCGTTGAGGATGATCCCGCGGCCTCGCACGGAGACCAGCGTGTTGGCCGTGCCCAAGTCGATGCCCATGTCGATCGAGAAACGACCGAGGGCCCATTCCAGCGGCTTGAACACCATGTCAGCCTCGTTCCGCAGTCCTGCGCGTAAGGGGAGAGAAAGAAGTCACTGTGATGGGCCGGAGTGTAGCGACACTCTGCGCTCGATCAAGCGAGCAACTCGGACCTCATGCGCTCGGCAAGGAAGCCGCATTCTTGATTCCCAAAGCAGCGACCCCGCTCCAAGTGGAACGGGGTCGCGCATGACCGTCGAAGACGGTGCTTGGATCAGGGCTTGAAGAACATCCCCTCGCCACACTGGGTGCCGAGGAAGTTGTCCGTCATCAGGATCGCGGCGATCAGCATGATCGTCGAGAAGATCAGCAGGGTCTCGGCGAGACCGACGCTGGAGCTGCTGCCGGCAGCTTCGCCACCTTCGGGCTTGGCGGCGGCACGAGCCGAGCGCGCGGGCTTCTCAGCTGCGGGCTTGGCGGCGGGAGTACGGCGGGTTGCCATGGTGAGTGTGCTCCTTCGAAGAGATCAGAGACGGGTGGCGGCGCCGTCACCCTGACGGATGGCCTCGCTGCCGTTCTTGCGAACCAGCACAGCCGAGCACATGTTCGGGTAGACGTACTCAACGCGGGCCTGACCCTTGTAGGTCGAGCCGTCGTAGATCTCGAAGGTGAAGCCGCGCTCGACACCGTCAGCCGAACCGCGGTTGATCGACACCAAGCCGGGCTGCGTGCCCATTTCGATGGCGAGGATCTTGCCCTCGATCAGCGGCATGGCCTTGACAGCGTCCAGCTTGAAGCCGGTGGCCTGAACCACGGTGTCCAGCTCGGTCTTGGTCTTGGTGAGCGCCTTCTCGGCGGTGGCCAGCTCGCGCTCCTTGGAGGCGATCTGGTTGGTGGCATCGTTGAACTTGCCTTCGAACTCGGCAGCCTTGGCTTCCGCGGCGGCTTGAGCCATCGCAGCTTCCTTGGCCTTGTTCTCGGCATCGTTCTTCTCAGCCAGCGCCTTCACGCGGTCTTCGTTGGCCTTCTTCGAGTCGCCCTGGATGCCTTCCAGAGTGTTCGAGAACTTCTGCAGCGAAGCCTCGAGGTTCGCCATGCGCTCGCCGTTGGCGTTGTTCTCGTTCTTCAGACGCGACACTTCGTTGTTGGCGGTGTCGAGGTCCTGCTGCAGGCGGCCAGCCTTGTCCGTGGCCTGGTTGAGGTCAGCGGCGAGCTTGGACTTTTCGGTGCCCAGATCGGCCTTGGCCTTCTCGTGAGCAGCCTTCTCCGCTTCGTACTGCTTCTTCCAGTTGTTGTTCGTGCTGACCGCGTTGGAGGCCCAGCCAACGAACGCGGCGGCCAGGATCAGGTTGACAGCGATGAGGATTTTGGCGATGGAGCTCATGGAGTTCCGTGGGGGTTCCGAGATGTTCGTTGGGGGGATTGAGGGGTGGTCGACCTTGCGGACAGGTGCAGACAGGTTTGCTGAGGTTGCCGTAAAGCCTTGTCTTTCAGGGGTTTAGGCTGCCCTAGCTTTCCGAACAGAGCGTGTGGGGAGGGAGTCTAGCGACCGCTCCGGCACGGGTCAAGCACCCACCGAGATGTTCTGGGACGGGAGGTTCTGATGTTGTGCCGTGACCGTGTGCGGCGCCGGGCAAGCTACCGCGGCCCCGTCCTTTGGTAACCGCTCCGTCGACGAGCAATCCCCCACAGCCCCAGCGGCAAGAGGAGCCAGCCCCAAAGCAGGTATGGCTCGGCGCGCACGAAGGGGGTCTTGGAGGCCGCAGCCCCCTCCGCCGGCACCGGAACTCGGGCCAGCAGGCTGCCCCGCACCATGCGGTCCTGCCCCCCCACCTCCAGGCGCTGAAGGATCTTGCCATCGGGCCCCACCACGGCCGTCACGCCCGAGTTGGTGACGCGCACGAAGGCCCGGGCCGTCTGTGCCGCCGCCACGCGGGTGAACGCCAGCATCTGGTCGTATTCAAAGGTGTCCTCGAACCAGGCCTCATTGCTCAGCAGCACGTGCAGGTCCAGCGCGCCGGAGCGCAGCGGCGCCGTGTACGGGTCGTCGTAGCTGTTGTCGAAGCAGACCGAGAGGCCCAGCCGCGCACGCTGGCCGTCTCCGTAGGCGAGCTCCACCACGCTGGTTTCCCCGCCCGCCACCAGGTCCGGGATGTAGCCTGCCACCGCGAAGGCGGTGTCGCGCACCCACTCGAAGCGCTCAAGTCCCGCCATCTGCTCCCCGCCGGGCACAGTATGGATCTTGAGGCCCTGTCCCGCGCGCTGGCCGGCGGCGTCGAACAGCACGGCGGCGTTGGAACGTCGGATCGCGCCTTCGTGCACCACGTACAGCTCGCTGCCGGTCAGGAAGGACGCGCCCGGCGGCAACAGCGGCGCGCGCCGGGAGCCCTTGCCGAACAGTTCGCCGGCGATCAGGTCGCGCTCGATCTCGCGCATGGTGAGCACCTGCGCGTGGCTTGGAAACTCGCTCCACGGCGGCGGCTGAATGCCGCGGGCATGGGCCTGCTCCAGTCCGCTCTCGACCATCGGCCATGGATAAAGCGTCTCGCCCCAGGCGACCAGATCGATGCGCTCGCCGCGCCGCTCCGCCAGCGCCGCAGCGGTCAGCCCGCGCATTTCATCCCACAGTTCACGGGCCGTCTCGCGCTGCATCTTGCGGCGCTGTTCGAAGGCAGGCTGGATCAGCAAGACGTTGGGTCCGGGCTGCGTCTGCGGCGGGGCCGTCAGCAGGCTTGCGCCGATGCACGCGCACAGCGGCAGCAGCAGCGCCGCAAGAGCCCCGAGTGTGCGTCGACGCTCCGCGAGGTCGATCAGGCCGCCGGCCAGCGCGGCGGCGGCGAACGACAGCCCGGCAACACCGAATACGCGCGTGGAGCCCAGCAGCAGCTCGCTGTCCGCCAGCACGTGCCCCACGCGCATCCAGCCAAAACCAAAGGGCGGCTCCAGATGGCTGCGCAGCACTTCCAGCGACACCCAGGCAGCCGGAAAGCACAAGGCAAGCGGGAGCTGCGGGCTCAGCCGGCGCAGCAGCACGCCCGTGCAGGCCGTGTAGAGTGCCGGCACCAGCGCGACGGCCAGCAGCGTGCCGACCCACACGATCGTGCTCCACCAGCAGATGGCCGAGAAGCCCAGCGCCGCGCACAGCCACTCGACCCAGAAGGCCTTGGGGCCGGGTTGGCGGGCGGCGTGCGCGTAAGGCACCAGCGCGAGGATCGCCAGCCAGAAGACCCCTTCCTCCGCAAGCACGCCCGGATTGGCGAGAAACAGCAGCAGCCAGGCGCTGCCGAGCACCAGCAGTCGCAGCCGCGCGCTCAACGCAGCCTCCGGAACGGCACCAGCGCGCCGGTTTCGGCCCGCGTGTCGGGCGCCACGACGGCCAGCGCATCCGCTCGCGTGATGCCGACGATGTCCGCCGAGGAACGCCAGCGCAGCGGCTCCAGCACGCTGACGCCGTCTTCGCCGCAGTGCACGCGCACGGGGTGATGCTGCTGGCGCGGATTGGCGGCCAGCGCAGCACCGCTCCAGCGTCCCAGAGGCAGCGTCTCCGACTGCCAGTGCACCGGATCCGCCCCCGAGAGCTTGGCCAGCGCCCGGCGCAGGAAGACCTCAAAGCCGACAAGACAGGAGACAGGGTTGCCGGGAAGTCCGAAAACAGGCTTGTTTCCGGCCATTCCGAACCACAGGGGCTTGCCGGGCTTGATGGCGATCTTGTGCAGCACCGGCCGCACGGAAAGACGCTCGAACGCGGCGCCGACCAGATCGTACTTGCCCATGCTGACGCCGCCGGTGGTCACCAGCGCATCGCCTTTTTCCAAGGCATGAGCGAACACGCGCTCCAGCTCGCGCGGGTCATCGCGCACGATGCCATGCGAGACGAGCTCGACGCCGGCGCCCTGCAGGGCGGCGCCGAGATAGAGCGTGTTGCCCTCGCGAATCTGTCCGGGGCCGGGGCGCTCATGCGCGCGCACCAGTTCATCGCCGGTCGTCGCCAGGTGCACGCAGGGCCGGCGCAGCACGGCGAGCGGTTCTTTCCCGACGGCGGCGAGCACGGAGAGATCCTCGGGACGCAGCACACGGCCGCGTGTCAGCACGCGCTCGCCGGTGCGCAGATCCTCTCCGCGCTGGCAGATATTGAGGCCGGGCCGGGGCGCGTCCTCGAGCAGCACATGGCCCGCCCCATCGGTCCGCGAGCGCTCGACCATGATGACCGCATCGCAGTCAGCGGGCACCTGCGAGCCGGTGTAGATCGCCACGCACTCGCCGGCGGCCACGCGCCCGGCAAAGGGCTCTCCGGCGCGGGCTTCGCCGACCTGACGCAGCCGGCGTGCGCCGCCGCTGGCCGCGAAATCGACGCTGCGGACCGCGAACCCGTCCATGGCGCTCTTTTCGAAGGGCGGCAAGTCCAGATCGGAGTGCGCGTCCTCGGCCAGCACCCGGCCGCAGGCTTGCGTAAGGGATACATGCTCGCGCGCCTCCAGCGGAGCGATGCACTCTAGAATGTCGGCAATAGCCTCGGCGGGCGTGCGCATGACGCGCAGCATAGCCACACACGCCCCCATCAGCCCACCCCTCTCCATGCCCCCCATCCAACTGCAGCGCGTCAGCGCTCTGATCCTGCTTGTCTGTCTGTCCGCCTGCTCCGGCGGCGACTCTGCCGGAGCGAGCGCCTCGGGCTCCGAGGAATCAAAGTCGCAGCTCAAGGCCCGCGAGGCAACGCGGGTGCGCGTCAGCAAGGTGGAGCAACGCGAGATGGTGCGGCGACTGGAGACCACGACGGTCGTGGAGTCCGACAAGGAGATCCGCCTGTTCCCGCGCGTCGCGGGGACCGTGCAGTCGCTGCACGCCGAGGAGGGCGATCGCGTCGAGCTGGGTGCGCTGCTGGCGCAGCTCGACGATCGCGATGCGCGCGCCAAGCTCGCCGAAGCACAGGTCGCGATGCGCGAGGCGCAGGACAACGCGCGCAAGCTGCAGCTGGGCATCGACGAAGCGCAGGCCCGCGTGCGCTCCACCCAGCTTTCAATGGAACAGAAGGGCCGCGAGTACGAGCGCAACGCGCGCGCCGAGGGTGTCGTTTCGGAGCTGGCGCTGGATCAACTGCGTCTGGCGCGTGACACCGCGCTGGGCGACCACGAATCGGCCAAGCTCGCGCTCGAGCGCGCCAAGCTGGAAGCGAATGCAGCAAGAACGGCGGAGGAACGCGCCAAGCTGGCGCTCGAGCGCGCGCAGCTGGAGCTGTCGTGGACCTCAGTCACAGCGCCCTTCTCCGGCGTGATCGCCAACCGCACGGTCAAAGCCGGCGATGCGGTCAGCTCCGCTGCTCCCCTGTTCGTGCTGACCGATCCCACCAGCCTGCGCGCCGTGTTCTATCGGCCGCAGCGCGAGCTGTCCTTCTTTCAGGGCGACGGCAAGGCCCTCGCCGCAATCGAGCTGTCCGCGCGCGCCGAGGCGCTGCCGAAGGCGCAGTTCGTGGGCCGCGTGCAGCTCGTTTCACCTTCCATCGATGCGCAGTCGGGCAACTTCCGCGTCACCGTGCGCCTGGAACCGCGCACGAGCGAGGATGCACGCACGCCGCTGCTGCCCGGCATGCTGGTGCGGCTTTCGATCGTCAACGAGCGTCATCCGCAGGCCCTGGTGGTCGAGAAGCGCGCGCTGCGCCGCGAGGGCGATCTAAGCCTGCTGTTCGTCGCCGATCAGGGTGTCGCGCGCCGCGTCGAGGTACGCGAGGGCTTCAGCGAGGACCTTGTGGTCGAAGTCATCCCGCTCGAGGGCTCGCGGCTTGCCGCGGGCGATTCCGTCGTCGTGGTCGGCAACCGCGACCTGGAAGACGGCATGGCGCTGGAACTCGAGTCGTCGGTCCAACGCTGAAGGCGCATGGATTCCGAACGCCAGCGCTCCGGATTTCTCGGCTTCGTGACCACGCGGCCGGTCGCGATCACGATGCTGATGATCGCGATCGGCGTGTTCGGCGCCGTCAGCTTCTCGAAGCTGCGGCTCGACCTGCTGCCGGAGATCAGCTACCCAACGCTGACGGTGCGCACCACTTATTCGGGCGCGGCGCCCGAGGATATCGAGGATCGCGTTTCCGAGCGCATTCAGGAGGCGCTCTCGACGCTGCCGCGCGTGGTCCGCACCACATCGCTCTCGCGAGCGGAGACGAGCGATGTGATGCTCGACTTCGAGTGGGGTACCGCGATGAGCTTCGCCGTGCAGGATGTGCGCGACCGGCTCGACAGCGTCGTGCTGCCGCGCGAAGCCTCGCGTCCGCTGATCCTGCGCTACGACCCCAACCTTGACCCGATCCTGCGCATCGCGGTGACACTTCCGGCCGCGCGCTCCAGCGGCAGCGAGCGCGACCTGATCCAGCTGCGCTGGCTCGCCGAGAAGCGCATCCAGCGCGAGCTGGAGACGATCCCTGGGATCGCGGCCGTGCAGGTGCGCGGCGGACTCGAGGAAGAGATCCGCATCCGGGTGGATCCGTTCAAACTCGCGGCGCAGGACATCGACCCCGCCGTGCTGGCCGCGCGACTGGGCGAAGAAAACCTGAATGCGTCCGGCGGACTGATCCGCGAAGGCTCGAGCGAGTTCCTCGTCCGCACGCTGAATGAGTTCGTCAGCATCGAGGAGATCGCCGACCTGGCGATCGTGCGGCGCGGCGAAGCGGTGATCCGCGTGCGCGATGTCGCCGAGGTCGAACGCACGCATGCCCGCCGTGAGCTAATCACGCGCCTCGATGACCGCGAGGCCGTCGAGATCGCGGTCTACCGCGAGGCGGGCGAGAACATCGTGGGCCTCGCCGAGCGCGTCAAGGAGCGGCTCTTCGGAACACCGGCGCAGCAGGAACTCGCCCGGCGCTTCGGAACCGACGGGGCCGCGCTGGGCTTCGGCGAGCGCGAACAGCTGACGCACCTGGCGCATGTGTTCCGCCGGGACGCGCGCTTCGAGCTGCTCTCGGATCAATCCACGTTCATCCGCTCCGCCATCGAGGACGTCCAGAGCTCGGCGGTGCTGGGCGCGCTGCTGGCGATGGCCGTGATCTGGTTTGCGCTGCGCCGCATCGGCCCGACGCTGATCATCGGCGTGTCGATCCCGCTTTCGGTGCTCGTGACCTTCGCGCCGATGTACCTCGGCGGTGTGACCCTCAACCTGATGTCGCTGGGCGGTCTGGCGCTGGGCATCGGCATGCTGGTGGACAACTCGATCGTCGTGCTCGAGGCGATCACGCAGCAGCGCGACAAAGGACTGTCGATGCTCGATGCGGCGCGGGAGGGCGCGCGCGAGGTCGCCGGCGCCATCAGCGGCTCCACGCTGACGACGGTGGCGGTCTTCGCACCGATCATCTTCGTGCACGGAATCGCGGGCCGGATTTTCGGCGATCAGGCCCTGACGGTCGTGACCTCCCTGCTCGTTTCGCTGCTCGTGGCCGTGATGTTCATCCCCATGCTGGCTTCCCGGCAGTTCAGGATCGCCGCTGCATCAACGGCGGCCACGGGCCCTGCCGCAGGCACGCAGGGCGAGGCGTCCGGGCCGGCGCGCTGGCTGGGCTTCGGACAGATCTGGAGCGTGCGGATCTTCGCGTGGCTGAGTCTGCTCATCGCCTGGATCCTGCGCGGCCTGGGCTTCCTGCTCGGCCGTCTGCTCGCGCCGCTGCACTGGCTGCACGACAAGGCCTACCATGCCGTGGAGCGCGGCTATGTCTCGCTGCTTGCGCGGGCACTGCGCGCGCCTTGGAAGATCGTCCTGATCGCCATCGGCGTCTCCGCGATCGCCCTGACCCGCGTCGGCTCACTCGGCCTGGACCTGCTGCCCGAAGTGCATCAGGGTGAGTTCACCGCGTGGGTCAGCCTCGACGTCGGCACACCTCTGGCGCGCACGGACGATGCCATGCGTCGTATCGAACGCGAGGTGCGCGGAATCGAGGGCGTCGAATTGACGGCGCTGACAGTCGGCGTGGAACCCGACACGCTCTCGCGCGAGATCGAAGGCAAGCACACCGCACGCCTGACCGTGCGCCTTAGAGGAGATCGAATCAACGAGGCGGAGGAAGAACGCGCGATTGTTGCCGTGCGCGCGGTCTTCGCCCGCGAGCCGCTGGTCCGCTCCGTCGACATCAAGCGCTCCACGCCGTTCGCACTCGAAGCTCCCGTGGAGGTCGAGGTGCTGGGTTATGACCTCGCGAGGATCGAGGCGGTCGCCGCCGAGGTGCAGCGCCGGATGTCCGCGGTCGAGGGCCTTTCGGATGTGCGCACGACATCCCGACCTGGCTTCCCCGAGGCTCGCATCCGGTTCGATCGTGACAAGGTGCTGGAGTACGGTCTGGACCTGCGAGCGGTCTCAACGCTGGTGCGCGATCAGGTGCTGGGGAATGTCAGCACGCGCTTCAACGAGGGCGATGACCGCATCGACGTGCGCGTGATCGGAGACGAAACCGTTCTAAGCTCGCTTGACCGCGTGCTCGACCTGGAGGTCAATCCCGCGGCCAGCAATCCTGTGCCGCTCTCGGCGATCGCCAGCGTGGAGACGCTGGCGGGACCGGCGGAGATCCGGCGCATCGGCAACACGCGCGCCGTGGTGGTCAGCGCGGAGAGCTCGGGCCTCGATCTGGGCAACATGGCCATGAAGATCGCAGCCGCACTCGAAGGCATGAAGACTCCGGATGACGTGCTGGTGCAGATCGGCGGCCAGAAGCGGGAAATGGAAGCCGCCCAGTCGTCGATGCGCTTTGCGCTGATCCTCGCGCTGTTCCTCGTCTATGCCGTGATGGCCTGTCTGTTCGAGTCGCTCGTGCAGCCGCTGATCGTGATGATCACGGTGCCGCTCGCCGCCGTTGGCGTGGTGTACACGCTGGACTGGTTCGACATCCCGCTTTCGGTGATCGTCTTCATCGGACTGATCCTGCTGGCAGGCATCGTGGTCAACAACGCAATCGTGCTGCTGGAGCGCACCAACCAACTCCGCGAGACGGGAATGAGCGTGCTCGCGGCTCAGGAAGAGACCTGCCGCACGCGACTGCGCCCGATCTACATGACCACGGCCACCACCGTGCTGGGTCTGCTGCCGATGACCGGCTGGCTCGGCGGAATTCCCGGACTCGCGGTGCTCGGCGCAGGCGAAGGAGCCGAGCTGCGTGAGCCGCTCGCCATCACCGTGATCGCCGGCCTTTCCGTCTCCACGCTGCTGACGCTGCTGGTGGTGCCCTGCCTTTATCAGATCGTCTACGGGAGGAAGCAGCGCTCATGAACGGCGGTTTCTTCGGCCTGCTCTCCCGCAAGCCCATCACGCTCTTCACGATCTGCCTGACGCTGATCGGCGTCGGACTCGTGGCCTGGGTGCGGATCCCGATCCAGATGATGCCCGACGGCATCAACGCGCCGGGCCTTCAGATCTTCGTGCAGAACACGGGCGCGAGCGCGCCCGAGAATGAGGAACAGGTCGCCCGCGTTCTGGAAGAAGAACTGCGCACGCTGATCGGCGTCGAGGACATCGACTCCAGCGTGCGGCAGGACGTCGTGATGATCTCGGTCGGTTTCCTGGCGGAGACGGACATGAATCTGGCGAAGGCCGAGGTGCGCGACCGCGTGGAGCGGGCGCGGCCGAAGCTGCCGAGCACCGTCTCGGAGATCGGCATCTGGTCCTGGAGCCAGAGCGATCTTCCGGTGATGTTCTTCGCCCTGATGCACCCGGGCGACTCGCCCCGCACGGACTTCCTGGTCAAGGAGGTCATCACCCGGCGACTCGAGGCCGTGGATGGCGTGGGCAAGGTCGAGGTCTGGGGCCTGCTCGATGACTCGCGCCGCATTCTGCTGGACGAGGACAAGGTACGGGCCGCGCAGCTCGATCTGGGCAAACTGATCCAGCGCCTCGGCGCCGACAACTTCGCGCTGCCGCTGGGCGAGGTCGAAGACGGCGGACGCCGCATCCTGCTGCGCTCGGACATGCGTTTTGCCTCCAAGGAGGAAATCGAGGCCTATCCGCTCGAGAACGGCCTGAAGCTCGGCGACATCGCCCATGTCGAGGATGTCAAGACGGTTCGCGATTCGCTGTTCCGGATCGACGGCAAGTACGCGTATTTCGGCGAGATCCGCAAGGACGGTCAGGCCAACGTCGTGGAAACCTGCCGTCGCCTGGAGCGCGAGCTGGCGGGTCTGAGCAACGCTCCGGAACTGACGGGCGAGTTCGAGTTCGTCCCCATCTTCAATCAAGGCGCCTTCATCGAGTCCTCGCTCGCGCAACTCTCCGACACCGCCGTCGAGGGCGGATTGCTGGCGGTGGTCATCCTGATCGTTTTCCTTAGGCGCCTGCGATTGACCCTGCTGGTCGCCGCTTCGATTCCCCTCTCGGTACTGTTCACACTGGCCTGGCTCTACTTCAGCGGCGGAACGTTCAACATTCTGACGATGAGCGGCATCACCCTTGCATTGGGGATGCTGGTGGACAACGCGATCGTCGTGGTCGAGAACATCACGCGTCAGCGGGCCGGCGGCACCTCCCCGCGCGATGCAGCCGTGTTGGGCACGCGTGAAGTCGCGCTTGCGGTGACGCTCTCCACGCTGACGACGATCATCGTGTTCCTGCCCCTGATCTTCATGGGCGAGAATCCGATCCTGCGCATCATCCTCGCGGAGCTGGGTCTGCCGCTGTGTGTCTCGCTGGCCTTCAGCCTCGGCGTCAGCCTGCTGTTCCTGCCGATTGCTGCCGAACACTCGCTGGGAGCACGCGCACCGAGAGTTCAGCGCGCGATCGACGCCTTGCGGCCGGTCGTGGAATTGCCGGCGCGGGGCTTGGGCATGCTCGGCGGCATCTTCCGGGCATTGCTGCACGCGCTGGGCAGGCTGGTGCATCGCTGCGTGCGCGGCGCGCTCGCGGTGCTGACGCCCCTGCGCTGGGTGCTCGCGCTGCTGCTGCTGGCTTTGGCCGTGTGGATCTCATCCTCCTCCTTGCCCGGCGCGTTGCTGGAACATGAATTGGGCCCCTCCGGATTGGTGCTGCCGGGATTGAGCGTGGGCGCCACGCAGCTGCTGTGCGTGCTGAGCCTCTTGGTCGGCGGCTTCCTGATCCTGCGCTCCCTCAAGCGCTGGCGCTCAAGACCCGTCGAGTTCGCTCCGCTTGCCCCCCGAACAGCGCAGGAGCGACCGTCCGTGCTCGGCGCAGTGGAGGCCGGCAACCGCGCGCTGGTCGATTGGTCCATGAGACACAGGCTGCTCGCCGGAGCGCTGGCGCTGGCCTGCTTCCTCTCCATCCTGGTGCCGGCCGGCAATTCTCAGGCGGCGCCCTTCGGGCAGGACGAAAGCAAGACCCGTCTGGCCTTCAACGTTCAACTGGAGGACAACTTCACGCTGCCACAGGCCAGCGAAGAGATGGAGCGCTACGAGCGCTTCGTCGATGCGCGCAAGTCCGATTACGGCTTCAGCAGGGTCGCTGCTCGCTTCAACCGCAACGGCGGCCAGATCCGTCTGTTCTTTGATGCGCCGCAGAAACAGACGCATCTCGACCGCATCACGCGCGAGCTGCAGCGCGACCTGCCCCGCGTGGCGGGACACCGACTGAGATTCACGGATGATGAGCAGGGTTCGGGTGCGCGCATGCGGTCCGAGCTCACCTTCGCTCTGCAGGGGCCGGACTCCGAGGAGCTGCGGCGCTTCGTGCCGGCCGCGATCGCCTTGCTGGAGACGCTGCCGGGGCTCTCCAGCGTGGATGCACCGCGAGCCGAGGAACGCGAGCAGGTGCGTCTGGACTTTGACTCCGAGCTCGCGCAGAAACTCAACATCACGGCCCGCACAGCGCTGCAGAACGTCTCCTGGGCGCTGGGCGGGTTCCAGTTGCCGCCCTTCCAGGAGCGCGATCGCGAGCTGCCGCTGATCCTGGAGTACGACGACGAAGAGGTTCCCGGGCTCGACACGCTGCGCGAACTGCAGATCTTCAACGGCACGAGCATGGTCCCGCTGGGCTCGCTGGCCTCCGTGCAGTTCGGCAGCGGCCCGCAGACCATTCAACGGCACAACGGCATGGCGCAGGTGGCTCTGCGCGCCAAGCTGGTCAATCCCTCCGAAGCCACGGAGGTCTATCGACAGGGGGTCGCACTGCTTGGCTCACTGGATCTGCCCAGGGGCTATTCGGTGGCCAATGAAGACTCCGTGCTGTTCCGCGCCGCCGAGGAGTTCCAGTCGCTGCTGCTCGCCGGACTGCTGGGACTGGTGCTGACCTACATCATCATGGGGATCCTGTTCGAGTCGTTCCTCAAGCCCTTCGTGGTGCTGTTCACGATCCCCTTCGCCCTGCTGGGCGCGTACTGGACGCTGTATCTCGCCAACACGCCGATGGACTCCATGGGCCGCATCGGCCTGATCATCCTCGTCGGCGTGGTCGTCAACAACGGTATCGTGCTGATCGACCGCATCCACCAGCTGCGCGAGGAAGGCATGGAGCGCGCGCTGGCGGTCACGGAGGGCACTGCGCAGCGCGTCCGGCCGGTGCTGATGACGGCGCTCACGAGCGTGATCGGCCTGATTCCCATGGCACTCAGCGAACCGCCGGGCGAGGGCATCGATTATCGCTCGCTGGCCACCTGCGTGGCCGGCGGTCTGACCGTGTCGACGTTCTTCACGCTGTGGGTCATTCCGCTCGTCTACACCTGGATGGACGATCTCGCGACGCTCTCGGCGCGCGAGTTCTCGCGCGCCTTCCGGCCCCGCCCGGTCCCTACTGGACGAGCGGCTGCGGAAAGCTAGAATCCTCGGCCCGCACATCCTGTCCAATTGGCTCGCCGGTGCGAGCCCGTCGCTCCCTGAAGAACACGGTCATGGCCCTCGATCCCCGCCTCCAGCGCCAAGAGCGCACTCTGCTGCGCACGGCCCGCGTCGCCGCGGTGCTTTCGACCTATCACGAGGACCTGACCGGTGCGATGCTCGAGTCCGCTGTGGAAGAACTCGCCGCCAGCGGCGTCAACACGCGTTCGATGCGCATCGTCAAGGCTCCGGGCGCCTTCGAGATTCCCCTGCTGGCCCGTGCGCTGGCACGTCGCAAGGACATCGATGCCGTGCTGTGCTTCGGGTTGGTGCTCAAGGGCGAGACCACCCACGACCACTGGGTTTCCTCAGCCGCAGTGCACGGTCTGATGCAGGCGTCGCTGGAGACGAACAAGCCGATCCTGCTGGGCATCCTGACCTGCAACACTCTGGAACAGGCCCGCGCGCGCGCGCTGCCGCTCGCCAAGGGCGGCCGGCTCGACAAGGGCCGCGAAGTGGCCCGCGCCGCCATCGCCGCGCTGATCGCCCTCCGTCAGATCACTCCCGGCCGCAAGCCCGCCCGATCGACCAAGACCTGAGCGACAACCGTGAAGAAACGCACCAAAGCCCGCGAACTCGCGCTGCAGTACCTCTATCAACTCGATCTCTGCGGCCCCGAGCTCGCGCCGCGCGCGCTCGACTTTATCCACGGCGAGGAAGGCGACGACGAGACGCGCTGTTTCGCGATGCGCCTGATCGAGGGGATGCTCGACAATCGCGCGGAGATCGACCGCACGGTGCAGGCCGTGGCGCAGAACTGGAACCTCGCGCGCATGGCGGTCATCGACCGCAACGTGCTGCGGCTGGCGACATACGAGCTGCTGCACTGCCCGGACATCCCCCCCAAGGTCGCCATCAACGAGGCCATTGAGCTCGGCAAGCGCTACTCGACGCAGAACTCCGGCGCCTTCATCAACGGCATCCTCGACAAGATCATGAACCGCAAGCCGACGCTCTCCGCAGAGGCCGCGGCTCGCGATGCCGCGCTCGCGCAGCGCGCGCCCCAGCCAGAGGGCGAGAGCCCTGACAGGCCCGAGGGCGAGAGCCCAGGCAGGCCCGAGGGCGAAGAGACTCCTGACAGCCCGCGCTCGGCCCGCACCTGATGGGACTCTTCGACCGCCTCAAGGCGCGGCTGACGCGCACCCGCGAAGCGATCTCGGACGGGATCTCGGCGCTGTTCCGCGGCGGCAGACCGATCGACGATCAGCTGCTCGCGGAGCTGGAAGAGCTGCTCTACACGTCCGACATCGGGCCGCTGGCGGCCAGCCTCTGCGGCGAGCTGTCGCGTCTGCACAAACGCGGCGAGCTCAAGGGCGAGGAGGATGTGCGCACGCGCCTGCGCCAGATGCTGCTTGATCGGCTGGCGCAGGACACAACCGAGCCGGCGCTCGACAAGCACCCCACCGTGATCCTCGTCGTGGGCGTCAACGGTTCGGGCAAGACCACTTCCATCGCCAAGCTGGCCCATCGCTTCCAGCAGCGCGGCAAGCGCGTGCTGCTCGCCGCGGGCGACACGTTCCGCGCGGCGGCCGCCGACCAGCTCGAAATCTGGGCCCAGCGCAACGGCGCGGCGATCGTGCGCGGCAAACCGGGCGCGGATCCGGCTTCGGTTGCCTTCGAGGGCGTCGACAAGGCGCTCGCCGGCGGCGTCGATGTGCTGCTGATCGACACGGCGGGCCGACTGCACACGCAGAAGAACCTGATGGACGAGCTGCACAAGGTGCGGCGCGTGATCGAGAAGCGACTGCCCGGCGCCCCGCATGAAACGTGGCTCGTGCTCGATGGCACCAATGGCCAGAACGCGATCCAGCAGGCAAAATTGTTCACGGCCGCGGTCTCCGTCACCGGTCTCGTGATTGCCAAGCTCGACGGCACGGCGCGCGGTGGCGCAGTCTTCGGCATCAAGGAAGCGCTCGGCTTGCCGGTGCGCTACATCGGCACGGGCGAACAGCTCGAGATGCTCGAGCCCTTCGACCCGCAGTCCTTCGTGGACGCGATCCTCGCGCCCGAAAGGCGATGAGTCCGGCGAGCAGCAGTTCGGATTCCGGTCTCGATCTGCGCACGGCGCTGACCGCGCTTGCCGCACTGCTGCCCGCACTTCTGATTGCGCTGCCGGCGCCGCTTTCCTGGCTGGAGGGAGACCCGTGGCCGCAGTACTCGATGGCGGCGCTGGCGCTGGTGGGCAGCATTGCGATGCTGATCATGCTGGCAGCCCGCGGTCCCGAGCGCGTGCCGCGCGGCACCATGCCGGTGCTGCTGCCGCTGCTGCTGGCAACGCTCTGGGGAGCGCTCGGCACGCCTTCCGACCAGCTGGAGTTCACGCGCGCTCTCGCGGTGCTGCTCGCCGGCAGCGCGAGCTTCCTCGGCGTTGCGCTGCTGCCTGTGCGCGGATTGCGCGTCTATCTGCGCGGACTCTGCGTGGTCAGCGTACTCTTGCTGCTTTCCGCTCTCGCCGATCCGGCGGGCGTTCTGGGCAACAGCGGTTCGCTATCCCACATGGCACTGGGCGGCGCGGGCATCGGGCTGTGGCTGCTGCTGGAGGGTTCCAAGCCCGAACGCGTGCTCGGTGGTGCCGCGCTCGGATTGTTCCTTGCGCATGCGGCGCGCGCACCGGTGCTCGCCGGTTCACTCGCGCTGCTGGCGGGCATCGGCGCCGCCTGGCTGCTCATGCCGCGCTGGCGGAAAGCCTGGACGCTGCCGCTCGCCGCGTTGCTGACGCTCGCCGCGCTGCTGACACCCTTGCTGCGCATCTCGGATGCCACGCTGCCCGTCTCGAGCGAGCAGCAGCCTCCAGCCGTGGTCGCCGCCGGCAACACCGGCGGCATCGGCGTGCGCCTCTCGATCTGGAAGGCGAGCCTCCCGCTGATCCGCGATCATCCGCTGACGGGGGTGGGTCCGGGACAATTCGCGGCGACCTTCCCCCCTTACCGTAGCGTCGAGGAGATCGAGCGCTCTTCGCTCGGACGCACTCTGGCCGCGGAGACCGAGGTGGACCATCCGCACAACGACTGGATCGCGCGGTTCAGCGAACTGGGTCTGATCGGAGCCGCTTGCCTGCTGGTTCTGGTGATGCAGGCCCTGTGGACACTCGGGCGCGAGCGCGAGCGCACCGCACCCTTGATCGTGGCGAGTGTGGCGCTGATCGCCAACTCTTGCGCCCACGGCGTGCTCGGCCACGATGCCGGCTCGTCCGTGATCGCGATGGGTCTTCTGGGAGCCGTGCTCTCCCATCCTGCGACAACTGCGCGGGCGCGCTCGCTGCGCGTGGCGAGCTGCTTGCTTCTGGGCATCGCGGCACTCGAACTGCCGAGAGCTCTGGCTGTGTTGCGTCATGGCAGCGCGCTCTCCTCGCTGGGCAGGGACTACAGCGCCACCACGCTTCAGCGCGCCAGCGAACGCGCACTGGAAGCCTGTCCGGATTCGGTTCATGCGCGCGCACTGCGTGCGCAGGTGCTCGCCGATGAAGCGGCCTGGCGGGCCGTGCTGGAGCAGCGTCCGGAGCGGTTTGAAGCCTGGATGCAGACCGGCAATCTGCGCGCGCGCGCGCACGATGCCGAGGGTGCGCAGCAGGCCTTCGAACATGCGCTGCGGCTCGATCCGTGGCATCCGGGCCTGCTGGAAAACCAGCTGACGCTGCTGTCGCGCACGGGGACACTCGCGGCGACGCAGGCAGCCCTCGCCCGCCTGCGTGCGCGCAAGTCCGTCCAGCCGCAGTGGCTTCTCGATCGGGCGCGTCGTGCCTGGCTGCACGGGAATGAGGACTGCGCTCGCTGGCTGCACGATCAGGCGGGGCTCGAGCCATGGCCGAGCGGTCCCGACGAAGCGTACGGCCTGTTCCGCGCGCGCAAGCAGGCCGAGGATGCTCCCGCTGCCGAGTTCTTTGAGAGCGTGGCGCAGCGCGGCTTCGCGCGACGCAACGCGGAGCAGGCGCGCTACAAGGAGGCGCTACGCAACTATCGCCAGGACCTCCAGCTCACGGGCTCCTCCATCCCGGGTGGCGCGCCTCGCGTACGCTGGGAGTTCGCTGCCTGCCTGCTCGCACAGGGCGAGCGCGATCAGGCTCAAGTCGCCATGCTCGGCCTCGCGCCGGTGAGCGGCTTGCCGGAGTGGGCCGTCCGCGCGCTAGAATCGCGTCCGTGAGCGCAGCTTCGCCCCTGCAACGCCTGTACGCCTGCCACGCCGTGCTGGCGCTCTCGATGGCGATCATGCGCATCGTCGCGAGCACCGAGGAGTGGACGGATGCCAAAGGGCTGCCCTTTGAATCCTCGATCCCGGGGCGCACGCTGGCGCTCGTGCTGCTGCTGGCCTCGCTGGCGGCGTTCGTGATCGCGGTGCGCGAGAGCTGGCAGCACCGGCGCCGGTGGCCGGCCTGGCTGCTGGGCGTGTTGCTGGTCGCCGCCCTCGCCCGCAGCGACCGGGTGGAGCTCGCGGACCTGGTGTACGCAGGCACTGCGCTCTGCGCGCTCACCGCCGACCGCTGGCAGCGCCGCTGAGCCGTTTTTTACGCAGTCCTTCACCGCAAACGCTCCGGAGCGGCGTAGAGGGCCTCACCACCCTCTGGAACCCTGACTACGATGATCGCAAGCTCTTCACTCATGACCCCCGCCCAAGCCAAGACCCAACGCGTGCTCGTGATCGAGGACGAACAGAACCTCGCCTTCGGCGTCCGCGATGCCCTTCAGCACGCGGGCTTTGTCGTCGAGCTGTGCCATGACGGCAAGCAGGGCCTCGAGCGCATCCGCACCGGCACCCCGGACCTCGTGGTGCTCGACCTGATGCTGCCGGGCATGAACGGACTGGACATCCTCTCCGCACTGCGCGCCGAGAAGCGCGAAGTGCGCGTCGTGATCCTCACGGCGCTCACCAGCGAGAGCGATCTGGTGCGCGGCTTCGAGCTCGGCGCGGATGACTACATGAAGAAGCCTTTCTCGCCGCGCGAGCTGGTCGCGCGCGTGGAGGCGCAGTTCCGCCGCACGGCCCAGCCCAAGGAGCAGACCGTCGAACTGGATCTGCCGGGCGGCATCCGGGTCGACCTTTCGCGCCTGGAGGTGCACCGCGACGGTCAGCTGATCGCACTGACGCCGCGCGAAGGCGACATCATCCGCTATCTGATCGCCAACCGTCATCGCGTGGTGACGCGGGATGACCTGCTGCTCGATGTGTGGCACTACAAGAGCGCCAATGTCGAGACGCGCACCGTCGACATCCACATCGTGGGGCTGCGCCGCAAGATCGAGCCCAACCCCGCCGAACCCACGCTGGTGCAGACCGTGCGTGGCAAGGGCTACCGTTGGTTCAGCTAGGAACACGACGCAACGCGCTCGGGCTCTATGTGGGCCTGCTGGTGCTGCCCACGCTGGTGCTGGGAGCCCTGCACTGGCGCGCGCTGCGCAAGAATCACGAAGACGCGCTGGCCGCCGTGCCGGGCGAAGCAGCGGATGCAGCGCGGCGGCTCTCCGATGCGATTTCGCGACAGCTGGACTCGCTGATCGAGGCCGAGAGCCGCCGTCCGTTCTACGAGTACAGCCGCAACTACTTCCCGCCGGGAACGATCGGCGCGGATCTGGCCTTTTTTCCCTCGCCGCTCGTCCGGGACCCGCAGCCTGAGGGACTGCTGGGTTGGTTTGAATTCCAGAACAACTTCTTCTCCAGCCAGCCGCCAGAGATCTACGGCGGGATGCGCGAGCAGGAACCGAGCTGGCCTGCGATCCGCTCCGACTGGATCGAAGCCACACGCGCCCTGCGCAAGCTGGAGGAGCGCGAGGTCTCCGACCCCGTGCTGCGCTTCCAGCAATTGCGGCTGCGCCACGGCCCGGCCACCGAGCAGGGCCTCCCATACCCCGTGGTCGCCGTCAACCTGAGTCCGGAAAACGACGTGGGCTGCCTGCGTGATTCGCTGGCGGAACTGCGGGTGCTCGAAGAGGAGGCGGTGGCTCTGCGCACGACACGCTTCCACCTGCGCTTCTTCCTGGAAGAGAGTCGGCGTTCGCGCGCCGTCGCCACGCGCATGGTGCTCGTTCCAGGACAGCAGATGCTCCCCAACATGCCGAGCTGCTTCTCTGGCATGCGCAATCCGACTTACCTGCTGCAGGGTTTCCTGATCGATCCGGACTGGCTCGGCCGGGAACTGCCCCTGCAGTTGGCCAAGGAAGTGCTCGATCCGGAGCAGAAGCTGCTGTTCTGGGGCGACGATGCCCCGCCGCAGTCCCACATCGTCAGCATCGACCTGCTCAGCCTGCTGGACTTCGAGCTGCCCCGCGATGGCGACGGCCGCACCTTCCAGCTCGCCATCGCCATGGACCGGCGCAATCTGGATCTCAAGCTGCGCTCACAGGAACTGCACTTCCTCGGCGTGGCGGGCATGCTCGTCCTGACGCTGGGCACCGGTCTTGTGCTGCTGCTGCGCAGCGTCAATCGGGACCTCGAAGCCGCACGGCGCACCGGCAACTTCGTATCCGCCGTGACGCATGAGCTGCGCACGCCGCTTTCCGCCATCCGCCTGCACGGCGAGATGCTCTCGGAAGGCTGGGTCAAGGATGAGGATCAGCGCCGCGAGTACTACCGGCGCATTCTGCGCGAGTCGACTCGCCTGGAAACGCTCGTGGAGCGGGTGTTGCACAAAGGACAGCTGACACGCAACGAGCTGTCCCCGGAGCCGGGCGACCTCAACCCCATCCTGGAGAGCCTCCGGCCGACGCTGATGCTGAGCGAGGATGGCGGAGATGCACGGGATCTGGTCTTCGAGCTCGAATCCGATCTGCCGGCCGTCATGCTGCATGCTGACTGCATCCGCTCCATCGTGATCAACCTGGTCGAGAACGCGCGCAAGTACGCGCCCGTGAACCTCAACGACCCTGCCGGCGAGCCGATCTGCGTGCGCACGCACCGCGCGGGCGACGATGTGCTGATCGATGTGCTCGATCGCGGGCCGGGCATCCCGGCGCAGGAGCGTGAGCGCATCTTCGAAGCGTTCTACCGGGTGGGCAATGAAAGCACGCGCAGCACGAAGGGCACGGGCCTGGGCCTGCACCTCGTCGCCTTGCAGGCGGAGGCCATGGGCGGCCGCGTGGAAGTGCAGGAACGAAGCGGCGGAGGGACGCTGTTCCGCGTACACCTCCGCCTGGCCTGATTTCGATCGCGAACGGTCAGTTGCCTTCGGGACTCTTGCTTTCGGTGTAGGTCACCCCGAAGCGTGCGGCCATCGCCAGCTCGCCGAAGGCGGCCTTCTGGAAGTCCGAAGCGGCCGTCATCTTGGCGGTGCTCGTCAGCATGGCGACATCCGCGGGCTTCATGCGGGCGACATCGGGATCGCGCGATCCGCGCGCGCGCACCAGATATGCGCTCTTGCCTTCGAAGTCGACCGCGGCAGGCAGCACGGTGCCGGCGGCCTCGGTGTAGGCCGCGGGCTGCGAACGCAGGAATGTATCCACCGGCGCCGGCGTCTCCGTCCCCGTGGGGAAGCGCTCCTTGTAGTCGCGCAGCTTGGCTTCCAGGCTGGCCCCGCGCGCAACTTCGTAGAAGCGCGGCTCCTCGGCCTGCGGGAAGAAGCTCGGTGCGGGCTGCCCCTCCACCGGCGTGGGGCGCGTACCGAATTGGTCACGCAGCGCCTCAAGCTTGGACTTGGCAAGATCCTTGGCCTTGTTGTTCCAGACCTCTTCCTTGAGCTTGTCGCGCAGTTGGTCGAAGGGCGGCAGAGCCGGCTCTTCCTTCGCGAGCACCTTCACGATCGTGAAGGCCTTCTCGTCCAGGATCGGAGCGGAGTAGAGCTTTCCGGCTGCAACATCCGGGCCGCCGTTGAACAGCGAAGACGGCGTGTAATACGAAATGAACTCGTGGTTCTTGATCTCGTTCCAGCCGGCCTGATCGATCACCGGATCGACGCGACGGAAGCCCAGGCCGAGCACCTGCGACTCCTGATCCATGTCGACCTTCTCGCCGGCGAGCATACGGGACTGCATGTCCTTGATCCAGGCCAGCAGCGACTCGTAGATCGCGCCGTCGTGGATCGCCTGCGCCTTCACATCGTCGAAGGCCTTCACGAGGTCAGCTTCGCCTGTCGGCGGCTTGTCGCTGTCGAGACGATCCTTGCGGTAACGCGAGAACCGGAAGTTGTCGTAGAACTGGCGGCCTTTGGCTTCCAGAACCGCGGGATCGACGGCCTTGGGGTACTTGGCAAAGAGCAGTTCGGGGTTCAGCCCCATGTCGTAAGGGATGCCGACCACATCAGCGCTGATCTTCTCCGCAGTGCGGAAGCTGTCCTTGCGAGGCTGGGGCAGCCCGTCGAAGTAGAGCTGCAGCTCTTCGTCCGAAAGCGGAATGGTCTTGGCTTCGCCCAGCACGTTCGCCACGGGCAATTCGATGTAGTCGAAGGCGTGCTCCACGTGCTGGGTCTTCCAGCTCTTCTCGATCTCCGCCGGATCGGGCGTGTCAAACGTATTGGCGAGCAGCGTCTTGTAGCGCTCGGCGATCAGGATGCGGCGCAGGGTGCTCTCGAACTCCTTGACCTGCATGCGATAGCCCTTGAGGATCGCATCATAGTTGGCCTTGTTGCCGAACCGGTTGAGGATGAAGTTCCCCAGCTCCGCGTCCGTGAAGCCGATGCCCGAGCGCTCGCCCAGCGCGGAGAAGATGATCGTCCCGGTGGTGACCTCGCGCACCTGCTCATCGCGCAGCTCGGAGCCGAGCATGCCGTAGACCATGTTGATCGAGCGCATGAGGGTGCCGTACTCCTCCGGCGACACCTTCTGGATGCCGTCTTCAGGGTGCTTCCACGTCATGTAGGTGTCGCTGCGGCGCTCGCCGGAGACCGCGTTGACGAGCTGATCCCCGACCGTGAAGGTCGTGAGCGTGAGGATCAGCAGCAGGATCAGCATGATCCAGCGTGCCCGGCTCTTGCCCTCCGGAACATGGATGATCTCGTCCTCGGGGTGGAGGGCGGTTTGGGGAGTCGCCGTGGGCGGAATGTTTTCTTGTTCGCTGGCCATCGGGGCGTAGAGGGGGGTCCTGAAAGGACAAGTATCGGCATCCGGCCCCGCTCAGGGCAAGATTTCGAGGGGGGAAGAGTTTACGCCCCCCCTTCCCCGCGGCGCAAGAACGCTCAGTCCTTGGCCAATTCGCCGTCCCGAGGGAGGTCCTCGAGGCTTGCGAGCCCGAACCGGTCGAGGAACAGCTTGGTCGTGCCGTACTGGAGCGGGTGCCCGGGCACGTCAGCCCGTCCATCGACACGGGCAAAGCCGCGATCAACCAGCGTGCGCAGCATCGGCCCGGCCTGCACGCCGCGAATGGCCTCGATCTCGGCCTTGGTCACAGGCTGGCGGTAGGCCACCACGGCCAGTGTCTCCAGCGCGGCCGCACTCAGACGTTCGTTCTTGCGCACCTTGAAAAGTCGCTGCACAGTCTCAGCGTATTCAGGTCTCGTCAGCAGGGTGGCGCCACCGGCGATGCGCTTGAGTTCGATTGGCAGGCCGCTGGCGGTGAGGCGTTCCTGAACCTGATCGATGGCCTTGCGCACGCGCTCGATGCGCGGACCCTCCAGCAGTTGGACCAAGCGGCGCTCCGTGAGCGGGTCGGGCGAAGCGAAGATCAGCGCGGCGACCGACTGCAACAGCTCATCATCCGTCAGCTGCTCTCCGGCACCGGGATCCGCCTCGATGCCCGGCAGCAGTTCCTCGCCGTCGGCGTTGAACTGGGGGCCTTCCACCACAGCCTCGGGCTGCGGCTCGATCAGGACTTCCGCCCCCGTCGCAGGGGCCTCGCTGCATTCCTTTTCGTCGCTCATGCTGCTGGGCGCATTGTGCCGAATCGCAGCCCTTCTGCCTAGCGGGCAACCTGGCCCGACAGGTTCATCAGCGGCTTCAGGTCGATCCGGTAGCGCTCTTCCATGGCCGCTTCCCACTGCTTGTACTCGACATCGTCGATGCCCCACTCGGCAAGGCTCTGCGCGACAGCCGGCCCGAGGACCTTCCAATCCGTCGCAAGAGGGGCCGGCCGGGCCTCGACCTTGATCACCAGCCAGACACCCTGCGCGTACTCCGGCTTGGAAACCTCCCCCACCGGCGTCTGGAAGGCCAGCCGGCCCATCAGCGATTCCGACTTGACGACACCCGCCATGCGCCCGCCCTGCTTGCTGGAGGGGTCGACGGAGAACTCCTTGGCAACTGCGGCGAAATCAGTGCCCGCCGCCAGCGCGGCCTGAACCTTGTGCAGCAAGTCTTCGCTCTGCACCGCGATCATGCGCAGTTGCGCGTGCTCGTTTTCCAGCAGGAAGGCCCGCACACAGCGCTCGGCCAGCACTCCCTGCGCCGCGTCGGAGCGCAGGCGCTCGCGGTAGCGCAGCGGGTCGAGCCCCAGCACGCGCGAAACGAAATCATCGAGCTTCACCCCGGGCCGCTGCTTGGAAATGGTCTTTTCGATGTCCTCGACACTCTCCTTGTAGCGGCGCTCGGCGAGCTCGGGGTCAGCAGGGATGCCCAGGCGCGCAGCTTCAAGATCCACCATCCGATTGGCGATCAGGTGCTTCACCTGACGGAACAACTCGAGACTGTCGCGCTGCATCCACAGCCCGAGCAGGTCGGCCACCGTGATGGACTGCCCCCCCACGGTTCCGATCAGGTCTGGACTGCCGGCAACGGAGGTGGGAGCCGCATTGGATTGAGCGTTCCCGACAGCCGGAGCGGTCACCGTCGCGCTGGCCGCCTGTGTCTGCAAAGCCGGAGGTGTCACCGGCTCGCCCTTCGTGACGGAGACAGGAGCAGCGGGTGTCGCGGGGGCCGGAGCGCCGGCAGCAGCCGGCTGTGCAGCGGGCTGCGCAGCGGGCAGGTTGACCGGCTCCGGATTGCGCAAGGCGCCGCTGCATCCCCAGCCGATCAGCGCCAGACAAGCCAACCAGGTTGATTTCATGTGCAGGCTCAGCGGTAAAGGATGCGCCGGACGCGGCCGAGTCCGTGGCAGGTCTCGCACTTGCGCTTTTCGTCGGTCGCCGTGCTGCGTTGTTGGCCGTTCTGAGCCTGCGCGACATTGCCGCCCACCAGCGAAAGCACGCGCACGCCCGTGCCTCCGCACTCCGAACAGTTGTCGAGCTCGGGCTTGGGGTTGACCTCGAAGTCGCCGCCGTACTCCGCGTAGTAGGCGAGAATCCACTGCGTGCGGGATGCGGAGCTGTACTCCGTCCAGAACTTCGCACGGTCCTCGCCCTCTTCCGCGGTGGTCTTGGCACGCGCGACCATCTGCTGATTCTGCAGGTAGCGCTGAATCTGCGCGTTCAGCGCCTGGCGCTGCTTGTCGAGCTCCGTTGTGGGCTGCTGGTTGGCGCCCGGGGCCTGCTGCTCGCCCTTCAGGGCGCGGTCTTCGCCGAGCAGCCAGGTTCCAAAGCCGAACGAGGCCCTCTCCCAGCGCACGCGCTTGCGTTGACCGAACAGCTTGCGCACCGCATCCGCATCGATCGACTTGGAGATCGCCTGTGCGTCCTTGGTGACTGCGTTGAGCACCTCATCGCGCATCTTCTCCTCGAGAAAGCTGAGCACCTGCTCCAGCGTCATCGTCGTCGAAATCGTGCGGGCGATGCGCTGCGAGCGCTCGAACCACTTCTGGCGCACGAAGTCGACCAGAAACCCGTCGCGTGCCTTGGCGATGCGCTCGCCGCGCTTCTGGGCCTCCGCCACGAGGGGCGAACCGGGAAAGCGCTCGCCGAATGCAATCGCGCGGGCGCCGGCCTCATCGTACTTGCGTCGCGCGAGCAAAGTGTCGATCTCGGCGAGGTACTCCAGCTGATCTTGATTCTTGGCCTTCTCCTGTGCGCGGCTCAGCGATGCGCGCACATCGTCGGCCTTGAAAGTCGGATCGATGGCCTGGATCGCGGTGTAGTGATCGACGGCATGCTTGAAGTCCAGAATGCGCTCGCAGTAGCGCGCCAACTCCATCAGGGCCGCCGCGCTCTTTGCATCGGTCTGCGCCAGCTGGCGGGCGTAGAGTTCCTCCCGCGTGTAGATCTCCGTCGCCGGAACCTGCACCACGGTGGCGGCGCCGGCAATGCGGTTCTGCGGCAGCAGAGTGGTCGAGCTGGCGGTCTTCACCAAGAGACCGTCCTTGGTGCGCTCCAGAATCCGGCCGATGACCTCCTGGCCTTCAATGGTGACGATGCGATCGGCATCCACAAGCACCTCGTCACCCGTGGTGTCGATGTAACCCAGACGGGCCTTGAGCTCCTGCTCCTGACGCGGATCCAGACGGCCCCAGGGCAGCTTCGCCTCGCCGCCGTTCTCCAGCATGCGGAAGGTCAGCCCGTCGGCAGTGTGTCGTTGGATCGTGCCCATGCGGAACGATCCATCGCGCAGGCGCAGCATCATCAGCTCGCTGCCAGCTTCCTGGGCAGCCGCCGTGGACTGCAACGCACACGCCAGCAGGGCAAGGAAGAATGCAAAGCTTCGGATCATGGTCTTCACTCTACTGTTTGCGGGCGGGCTCGGAGCGCTCACCCTCGATGATTTGGCGCCGCAGGCGCTCGCTGAACGGCACTTCGCGCAGGAGCACGGTGGTGAAGCTGCGTTCGCGCTCCACTCCGCCGCTCTGCCAGCGCATCTGGATATCCACGCGGTACTCGCGTGCCCGCTGCGGGTGCGGCTGCGCCTTCGCGGAATAGACCAGCGTCGAAAAACCAGGCACGCTGCGATCGGCGATGCTGCGCGGCTCGCCGGCCTCTCCGTCCTGCAGCGGGAACAGCGTCTCCTCGAGATCCGCGATCACGGCCTCGGCAGCGCTCGCTCCGACAGTGCGCAGATGGGCCGAGCGCGAGAGAGCCGAGCCGAAGGTGAGCAGGCCCAGCACCGCAGTCAAGCCGAACAGCAGGATCCCCAGTGCCACAAGCACCTCGACGAGCGTGAAACCCGAGCGACGGGCAACCGGCCGGTTCATTGCGTCCAGTCCTCCCGTGAGGTCAGCACGACGACTTCGCGACTGAGCGCTTCTCCGTGGTGCACCATCGCACCCGCAGCATGGGAGAGCGGCTTGGTGCCGCGCTGCGCGCGCTGCACGACCATGGCATCGCCGTCGATCGAGACAACCTTCATCCACTCCGAATCGATCAGAATGTGCGCGCCCTCCGCAGGCAGCTTCTGACCATCGTCCACGCGCAGGCGGGTCTCACCCAGCTCGATCGCCTCGAGCAGCCGCGTGCGGCGCTCGCGATCCGCGGGACGCTCGAATTCCAGTTCGATGCGCACGCGGCGCGGCAGCACGGGACGCTGGCGCACACCCGCATGCGATGCGTGCGGCTCGTTCCACGGATGCGTGTTGCGATCCGGACGAGCTGCGCCGCGCGCATCCCAGCTGGCGGCGACATCGCGCGGTTCCTTGCCCTGCTCCCAGCCCTCCTTGAGTATCGAGGTCTGCGCAGCGCACTGGATCTGACACCACAGCACGCCGCCGGTCACTTCCTCTGTCACGCCTGCGGGCGGTCGCCCGGATGTCCCCAGAAAGTCCGCAGCGAAGAACGAATTGGAGGTCGGGCCATCGACCAGCCGCTCTCCGCGCCAGAGGACGCCCTCGGCGCGCAGATCGGGCTTCTGCGAGAGCGGCGCAATCAGCCAGATCACTTCGACCAGCGCCGAGGTCGGACGACGACGACGGATCTCGGCCAGCTGCCGCGCCTGCGCTTCGTCCGCAGCCTGTCCTGCGCGCTCCGCCGCAGCCGTCAGCTCGCCGACCTCGCGCGCGCTGGCCTGACGCACCAGACGCAGGCGCGGCCACTTCTGGTCGAGCACTCCATCCCCGTCAGTGTCGAAGCTCACCCACTCCAGCAGCAGATCCCCGCGACGGCCGCCTTCCAGGCCGCGCAGATCGCTCGAGAGCAATTCCATGACCGTGGCGCTCTGCTCCATCAGGCTGCGGCGCGTTTCGGCCTTGCGCCACACAGAGAGCGAGCGGTCGATCAGCTGGAACACGAGCACCATGAGACCCGAGAGGATCGCCACCGAGAGCAGCAGCTCGATCATGGTCAGCCCGCGGCGTCCGCTGCGCATGCTGCTCATCGCTCGAGGCTCCTCAGCACCGTGTTCGGCGCAAAATAGAAGGCGCCAAGATGCACCAGCCGCGGTGTCTGACGCCAGCCGTGTCGCAGGCCGGTCTGAGCGTCAAAGGCCTGGGGCGTGTATTCGACGAACGCGCGGAAGGACAGGCGGTCGGACTGCAGCCCCACCGGGATCGGCGCACCGTTCCGCTCGCCGTCCCAACTGATCATCACGCGCGCGTCCTGTTCGGGATCCGCATCCCAGGGCGCATCCGCGCCGCTGCGCCGCAGCACCCCGATGCGCGCGCCATCGACATCTTCCTTCCGGAAGAAGAACGATTCCCACCACGCCGAGGGATGGTCCAGCGAGAATTCAAAGCAGGCCAGTTCGGGTGCATCGGCGCGCTCGGCCCAGCGATCCCAGTAGCGGAACGGAAACAAGATCACCGGCGTGCCCGCCGCATGCGCTGCCGCCAGCGAGCCGAAGCGGCCCCGGAACAGCGCCTCGCCGCGTCCATCCCGCGCACCCGGCTCCGATGAGCCGCGCGGCATGAAGAGGGTCGTTCCCTCCATGCGCGTGTAGTGGATCAGCTCCGTGTCGATCAGCAGCGTGCCTTCGTTCGGAAAGTCCGTCGCATCCTTGAGTTGAATCTGCGCATCACCGGCCGCGAGATCGGCAGCCAGCACGGTGACGGTCCAGTCCTCCAGCCAGGTGACGGTCTCGTGCGCGTGGTGCGGCTGTTCCTGCGTTCCCAGCAGCGCGCGTCCGTTCGTCGCCAGCGTGACGCGCCCATCCACGGGCGAACGCTCCTGATAGCAGAGGATTTCATCGCCTGCGCGGATCAGGCCGGCATCCTCCGGCCACTCATTGAGATACTCCGCGCCCTGCGGGAAGCCCACCAGATCCCAGGCAGCGCGTGCCAGCGATGGCGCAAGGTACAGATCGCCAGTGGTCGAGGAGTACTCCTGCGCCAGCCAGCCTGCGGCACCCTGTGCCGCATTGCCGCTGACTCCGGGAGCCGCGCGCGCCATCAGGATGTCGCCGAAGACGATTTCATCGGTGACGGCGCTTGGCACGGCCGAGCCATTGCCGCCGGCCAGCGCTCCACCGACGCGCACGCTTGTCACCAGTCGCGGCAGTTCCCCCGAAGGATGGTGCGTGACGCGCTGACGCAGGCGAATGTCGGGCAGCGTGCCCGAGCTGGAGCCGGCCTGGAAAAGATCTTCCGCGTAGGGCACGGGGAGCGCCTCGCGCAGGCCCACGTACATGCACTCGTAATCGACCTCGCCGATGTCAAAGGTCCGCACGGTGGCGAGCCCCGAGTCCACGGCAACGAGCTGGTTGGGGCCCTGCTGACGCCACTGGTAGCGCAGGTACTGCAGCGGCTGGAACGCGCGCTGGATGATCGCGGTGTTGCCGAGCAGGCTGGGATCGCTCTCCACGAAGAAGATGCCGTCGCCGGCGCCGACACGGCCCGCATCCGGCTCCGCGGCGCTGGGAAGGTTGTTGGCGTTGATCGCGCGGCGGTGCACGCGAATCACCGGCAGGAGCGGAGTGCTGGCCGGATGGGCGTGTGAGTACGTGCCCATCACGCCGCGGAACTGCAGCGCGCTGGAGATCGCGCGGCTGAGCGGGCCTTCGCTGGTCTCCTGCGCGCCCAGCGTTTCGATCCAATAGGCTCCGCCGACGCCCGATTGCTGCATCGGTGCCGCCGCGGCGGCGACCTTGCCTTCCTCGAGGAATCCTGCGGGCGTGACACCGCCGCCACCTCCGCCGCCGCCGGGCGTTCCGCCGCCTCCGCCGGGTGTGCCACCTCCGCCCCCCGGATTGTTGACGGGAATCGTGCCTTCCTGCTCGTCGTCGTAGTTGACCTGCGTGGCCGCGACAAAGGCCTCGCGCAGTGCCCGATCGATGCAGCGCACCAGCTGATCGTTCTTGATCTCGTCGTAGCGCACCCACTCCGTGAATTCGTTCTGCGAGCGGGTGATCTGCGCATACTCGGATTGGTACTGCCCCTGACCGCTCTGCAGCACCTGCTGGTTGTACGGACTCTGCACGGGATCCAGGAAGCGGCTGGAAGCACCCGGTGCGGCGATCGAAATCGGAATCGCGAAGCAATCCCACTCCAGACGAGTGTCCGGATCCACGGGCACCGTCGCGGCGGGATCCGAGGGATCCTGCACGCGGAAGCTGTCATTCCAGTTGAACACGAAGGCGCGCGGCTCGCGCCCGATGCCGCCCGTGGCGAAGCCATGCGTGTTGCCCCGGCGGGCGGGATCGATCAGCAGCCGGTTGCCCTGCACGCCCGTGTACCACAGCACTTCCGCGCCGCCGATGCGCACATTGTGCGTCGTGACCGGGTCATCCGTCGGCTGCCCGGGCTGTCCCGGCGTCTGCGGCTGCGCCACGAGCCGTCCCAGCGCGCGCTGCACGAGCAGCACGTAGCCGCCGGTCGGCTGGAAGGACGCCATCAGCTGGGCCTGCGTGGTCTGCGGATCCGCAGGCGCGATGTCGAGGCCCGTGACCTGAGAAGGAGGACCATCGAGTCCGTAGCCCAGCGGCAGTGAACCCGCCAGCGGCAGCACGACACTGAGCGGCTCACCGCCCTGCGTGGGATTGCCGCCCTGCGTTCCGCGCACGACACCGACGGCGAAGGTTCCCAGCGGCTGAGAGAGGTTCGCCTGACCCGATGGCGCCTTGCTCTTCAGCGCCATGGAATAGCCGAACACCTGCACGGCGGTTCCCGCCGGATGGTTGCCCACGTTGGCCGGTGCGGTGCCGTCTCCGGTCGGGCCCAGCAGAATCTGCGGAACGCGCACGCCGCTCTGGAAGATCGTGCGCTCGCGCGCGAGACGACCGCCGAAGCCCGCCATGAGGCCGCTCTGCACCGGCGTGCAGTCAAGCACGTTGCCGGCTCCCAGCGAATACTCCACCAGCTCATCGCCGATGCGCGCGACACCCTGCGCAGGGAAGCCTTCGACGGATTCGACGGCGAGCGCCGTCGTCGAGGCGTTGACGCTGTTCACGAGCCGCGTGAGACCGGGCGTGCGCACGCCGTGGCTCATGCCATTGACCAGCAGCGTGATCTGATCCGGGCGCGTGCCGCGCACGTCGATCGAGATGTGCTGCCAGACCTCCAGCGGGAGGCCGGGATCCGTGGCGCTCGCCGCCAGCGCATAGCGGGCTTCGCCGGCCTCCAATTGCGGCGTTCCCGCGTGATCGCCCGTGCCATCGAAAACCCGCAGCACCAGATCGCCGCGCTCGATCAGGAGTGCGATGCGATCCGAACCGGAGGAGTTGGCGCCGATGTCGAAGAGGCAGGCGTCAGCCGTGCTGCGCAGCTTGACCCACAGCGACCAGGCCGCGGGCATCATCAGGCTGGTGGTGTTGGCCGAGCCCGTGCTGACCCAGCGCACCTGATTGTCGCTCGCTGCGCGGTTGACCGGCTCGTCCGGCAGGTAGCGCCCCTCCGGATCGCGCGTTTCGCTGTCAAAGTGGATGATGCGACCGCGCCGACGACCGACTTCCGGCACGCGAGAGGGCCACAGCTGTGTCCAGGCCGTGTCGGCGCGCGAGGCGAACGTGTGTTCCACCGCCTTGGGCATGTCCTCGGGCGCGTTGCCGGAATTCGCGATCTCGCCCGGCAGGAACAGGCGTCCGGAAACGCTGCCCCAGTTGGCGCGCAGCCGCGAGGGCGGTGTGGCGCTGCCGTCCCAGGGGGAGGTGGCGCTCGGCGCGCTCATCCAAAGGGGCGCGCCGCGGGTCAGGCGCAATTCCTCGTCAAAGTCCTCCTGGCGGGCCCACAGCTGCAGCAGGCGCTGCTGCGGCGCGATGACCTCGATCTGCTCTCGCACCAGCGTGAAACGCTCGACTCCTGCGGGCGCGTTGACCGTCGCGCGCAGCTCCAGCTCGTAGACATCGCTCGAGCGGAAGCAGTACGGCATCGTCGAGTACGCCAGCGTCGAGTCGTTCGCGTTGAGACCGTTGGTGTAGACCGCCAGCGCATCGAGCTCGTCGAGGAATCCGCGCCCGCCGGCGAGCGCACGCGGAATGCTCGGCGCGCCCTCGGGCAGCGGCTCGATGCCGCAGGCGGGCAGCACCACGCGGCGCAGGAAATCCTCGAAGCCTTCCAGCGGTCTGGACTCGATGATTACATCCGCCAGCGTCTGCGCTTCGTCCTTGTTGACGCGCGCGTTCTTGCCAACCAGCTGCAGGTTGTTGAACAGGGCGATCAGCACATCGCGCGAGGCGGTGTTGAGGTTGACCGGCACCCGGGTCAGCACGCGCAGCTCGGCCTGATTCGCCAGATAGTCGTTGGCGAGCACGCGATCGAGGTAAACCACGCCTTCGCCGGTGACCTCGGAGACCAGCGCGGTCTCGCGCGTGGTCCCGTCGTAGATCTGCACTGTGGAGCCGGCGTTGATCCAGCGCGTGGAGGAGACGCTCAGGCGGCCATCCTGTCCACCGAGGATCGGAGAGAGCACGCGCACCGGGAATTGCCAGCGTGAACCCGTGCGCGCCGGCGAGTGCACCGCACCGAAATCAAACAGCGGCGTCAGCACGCGTCCTTCAAAGGCCTGTGCGCCCGCGCTGCCTTCCGTGGCGCTCGCGAGTGCAAAGCGCGCGCATTCGCGCAGCTGTTCCATCTCTTCGAGCGCGCGGAAATCGCCGTCGGCACCCTGCGTACGCCAGGTCGGAATGGCAAAGGCGCGCTGGTCGATCACGGCCGTGCCCGCACCGTGCGGACTGGAGGGCTTGGGACCGCCGGACCAGTCCGTCGTGGTCGCATTGAGCCCGCGCATGAACTGCTCTAGGCCGCTCTCGCCGACCTTTTGGTAGCGCACGAGCTCGCCGCCGATCCAGACGTAGCCGGAAGGTTCCAGACCCAGCACCGAGCTGAGCGGCAGTTCCTTGGCGTCCGGCTCCAGCGGCGCCGTGAGACGCGTGCTGAGCCCCATCAGGTTGGCGAAGACCTGCGGCGGCGCGCTGTTGAGGTCGATCTGAGCCGAGAGATCGTTGACCTCGGCCTGCCACATCGGTCCGTTGGGATCCGCCGGACGCAGAAAATCGGCCGGATACTCAGCCTTGGCGGCGAGTTCCTCCGCGGTGTCGAAGTACGGCGTGGCATCGAGCGCGGGGTGGCTCTCGCGCAGCCCGGCGCGGGCATGGCGGGCCGCTGCATCGAGCAGAATGCGCGCTTCCACGCGATCGGCGAGCTCTGCCGAGGCGCGATCCGCGTTGCGGGCGGAGAGCAGGAAGGGTGTGCACAGCACCAACAGCGCCATCAACACGAGCAGCGTGATGATGAGCGCGAAGCCGCGCCGCCTGTTCCCGGCGATGTGACGAAGTGCGCGCATCATTCCACCGTCCCGTAAGGCTGCACGCGCACGGTCTCCCGGCGACCGTCGAGATGTTCGAGCACGATCTCAACCTGGCGGGAGTGGAAGGTTCGATCGAGTCCGCCGCCGGGGCGGAAGCGCACTTCGCGCGGAACATCCGCGGCAAAGCGGTAATTCTGCGGCAACTGCGCCGTCTCATTGGCCGCCACGGCGCTGACGACAAGGGCGTCGATGGCTCCGGGGAAGGCCACCTGGCCCGGTGAGAGCACCATGGGACCTTCGAGGTGCCACACGCCTGACTCTTCATCGCGTGCCACAAGCTCCACGCCGTCCACCGTCAGCGTCAGTTGCCGGCGATCGTAGGCCAGCTCGACCTGCGCCCAGCGCTCGCCGCGCAGTGCGGCAGGATCCGTGGTCACGCCGATGCGGCCGCCTTTGCGCGGAGCAGAGTCCTGCTCTTCCAGCGCGGTCTGGAACCAGCCGCTCAGCGAACCGTCGGTCCCGACATCCAGCCCCACTGCGCCGCCGATCTGCAACAAGCTGCCTCCGGAGCCGTGCTGCACGCGCACCGCGCAGCGCACCACGAAGCCCTGAGTCAGATTGAAGGCCGGATCATCCGTCACCGGAATCGTGAGGCCCGAACGCGATCCGAGCCCGGCGAAGGACAGCGCCTTGCCCTGAAAACCGTCCGGGATCAACACGCCGCCTTCGCCCGTGCTGTCGAGACCGAAGGCGCCGCGCGCTGGCAGCGCCTCGAAGTGCCAGGTTCCGACGACGCTCAGGCCCTCCGTGTCGATCGTGCCGAGCTTGGGATCCAAGCGTACGCGCGCGGGGGCTCCGCGCGCGATCGACCAGTTGTGCGCCGAGCGCAGAGCGTTCTCGACCATCGGACGCGCCACGCGATCCGAGAGATCGATGCGCGTGAAAAGCCCCGCCCCCACCCCCATGATCAGCGCCAGCAGGCTGATCACGAGCAGCAGTTCCAGCAGGGTCATTCCGCGCCGCGCCCGCATGCGCTCATTCCTCTTCGGGCTTGGCCCAGTTGCCGATGTCATCGGCGGTTCCGAACTCGCCGTCGACACCGGCGGAAACGAGCTGGAACCCGCGCGGGTTGAAGGGTTCGCCGGTCTTGGGGTTCATCGCGGCAAGCAGGCTCGACTCGCGCGGCTCACCGGTCGCCGGATCGAGCAGCAGGTAGACGTCCTGACGCTTGTAGTCACGCCGGTGCAGATAGGCGATCGGGTTGCCCCACTCGTCCTTGAGTTCGAACAGATCCGCCTTGGGGAAGCGCGCCAGCGGCTTCTGGCTCATGTCATTGTCCGTATTGACGAGGCGATCATCCGGCAGATTGGCCTGGAACTTGCCCGAAAACAGCGTCAGCACGAGTGCTTCAGCGCCGACATTGGTCGAGTTGGGAGCGGTGTTCCACTCCTCCTTCCACGCGCTGGGCGGAAAGTCCCCGTGCTGGTTCTCGTACTCCGCGATCGCCGCGGAGAGCTGCTGGAGATACGACGCGGTGATCTTTTCCTTCGCGGCCTCGCCCGTCTTGCCCAGGGTCACCACGAGAAACGTCGTCAGAATGCCGATGATGAAGATCACCGCCACCATCTCGATCAAGGTGAAGCCGCCAGCCCGGCCCGCGCGTGTGTGCTTGAGTTTCATGGCTAGTTGCTCTGACGGAACACGACCTCGACATCGTCGATGTCGACGCTGACCTTCTTGCCGGAGGCACCCTCCGCGAAGAGGCCTAGGCGCAGCGGTTGGTTGGTCTTGGCGAGCGTGGGCATGCTCTTGCCCTCGACCACGGCGAAGCCGTCCATCAGGATGCGCATGCGGGTGTCGGAGGAGTCGCCGACGCGCTCGATGCGCACCGTCACGGGCGCGTCGAACTTCCACTCCAGTCCGACGACGTCGTTGTAAGGCATGTCCTCCTCGCCGCGCTTCATCAGGCGCGTCTGCGCCACGTTGCGACCCGGCTCGTTGTGACGGACGATCACGGCCTCGGCCTCGACCTGGCTCTCGCCGCCGCGCACGGACTCGCGGCTGACGAAGATGCCGACGCGCGCCGTCGTTTCGCTGCGCACGTGGAGCTTCATCTCCAGCGCCACGAAGCTCGCGGCGCCGATTTCGCGCCAAAGCCGCGCACGGCCGTTGTTCTTGAACGAGCCCGCCAGCGTCACCACCCCGTCGTGGATCGTGACCTGCGGCCCGTTGCGCTCCTCGACTTCCCAGCCGTTCATCAGGTTGGTGCGCTCGAAGCGGTCGGTCCACGCGACCTTCTGCACGTGGTCCTGAATGCGGGCGATCTCCCCCACCGCGTACTTGCGGTACGGATCGGTCTCCGGCTGGCTGCGCCGGTTGTCATCCAGCTCGCGCAGTCGCGTGATGGCCTCATCCGCCTGTCCGTTGCGGTACGCGCACCAGGCCATGCCCGCACGCGAGACCGGATCATCCGGGTTGACCGACAACGCGGCGCGGAAGCTCGTCTCTGCATCGCGGAGCAGCCCCAGTTGCACCTGATTCTGGCCGCGCAGCGCATGGAAGACAGGATTCTTGGACTCCAGCATCAGCGCGCGCTCGAGATAGCGATCGGCCTTGGCGTGATTGCCCTGGCGATACTCCAGATCCCCGACCGCGCCGAGCACGTCCGCGCAGTCGAGTTCCTGCTCCAGAGCGCGGGCGAAATACTCCGCAGCTCCTTCCAGGTCGTCACGCTGCACCGCCAGCCGGCCGCGCTGGTAGAGCGACCACACATCCTGCGGATCGTTCTCCAGAGCCTCCTGAGCGAAGCTCAGCGCCTGCTCGGGGTTCCCGGTCGTCTCCGCGAGCCATGAGAGAGCACGAAGCGCTCGCACGGAGCGCAGCGGATCGGCCTGCGCGGCCTGCTCCAGCAGCTGGCGCGCGCGCTGCGCGCCATCCGGCGTGCGCACGGCCAGCGCTTCGACGCCCATGGACAACAGCAGCGAAGCTTCCGCCTCCGCCATCTCGACCTTCGAGACGGCCGAACCGCCGCGCAGTGCGAGCACCGAGATGCGGATCGCGAGCGCTTCATCATCCTCCGGCAGGGCCTGCAGAGCCTTGTCCGCCCACTCCAGCCCTTCATCCAGCGCACCGTTGGCGACCAGCGCCAGCGCCAGATCACTGCGCAGACGAGCACGGTCCTCCTGAGACTCCGGCCCCGTCGGCTCGAACTGGTTGGCCAGACGCAGATGCTCGATGGCATCCGCGTGCGAGCCGCGCGACATCAGGAAGCGTCCATAGGCCTGCTGCACGGCCCACTGCGTGCGCCCGGCCTTGATGGCCTCTTCGAAATGACCGCGGGCGGCATCGTAGAGGCGGAAGCGCGCTTCCAGTTCCGCAAGCCGCACCATCACGAGCGGATTGCGGCTCGACTCGAGCAGCGAGCGATACTCCTGAAAGGCCCTCTCGAACTCGAAGGCCGCTTCATGGCAGCGCGCAAGTCCCAGGCGCGGTGCCGGATCCTCGCCCAGCACCTTGCTGGCGCGGCGGAACATCTCCTCCGCAACAACCAGCGCGCGCGGACTCTCATGCCGGTTCTCGATGCACCAGTAGGCGAAGCTGATCGCCTTCTCGTACTCCGAGACCGCCAGCGGATCGCCGAACTCCGCGCGGCGCTGCTCCAGACGGTTGGGGATCGTGTCGGCAAAGCCGTATTCGGTCACGCTCTTGCGCTCGACGGCGACGGGAGCGGCACCGGGGATCTTCGGCACGCCGCGAACCGGATCGTACTCGACGAACAGAAGCGGTTCGTTGGGCCGGCGCGCGAGCGCGAAGCGCTCGGGGTTGAGGATCTGACCGAAGCGGAAATCGACCGTGCGATACCAGTCGAAGAGCTTCTTGTAGCCGGCCAGACGATCGGCAGTGCCCAGTTCCGTGCTGCCTGCGGCCGCAGCAGGCTTGGCGTCCGCGGCGGCAACCGCCGCATCGGAGCCGAACAGCGCGGGCAGGTCCAGCGCGCTCACCGCTCGCCGCAGCAGCTTGCCGTGCAGTCGCGCCGCCGGTTCGGCGTGCGGCGGAGGCATCAGCGGCAGCGGAGCAGGCATCGGCGGCGGGAGATACTCCAGCGGCGGCAGAGGGCGCGTGTCGCTCGGGGGCGAGAACAGTTCGCGCGGCGCGCGCAGTCCTTCACTGCGCGCCACCTCGAGTCCGTCCAGGGTCGGAGCGGGATACTCGCGCAGTTGCGGAGCGTTGGCGTTCTTCGCCGAACCGGCGCGACGCGCGGGCTGCGACTGGAACAGGCTCCATCCAAGCCAGCCGAGCACGCCCAGCGTGCCGACCAGCACCAGCGGTTCCTTGCGGATCTCCATGATTTCAGCTTCCGCTGTTCTCCTCGCTGCGCTCGTGCAGCGTCACCAAAAGGAACACGACCTCGAGGCTGGCCTCGTCCTGCTTGCTGCGTGCGGGACTGATCTCGGCCTTTTCGATCGGCAGCGGCAGCACGGCTTGCGTCCGGCCCTCCAGCTTGACGTCGCGCGCCTCCTGCGAGGCGACAAGCAGCGCCGTGAGCGGCGCCGGATCACCCGAGACCGTGAAGGCAACGCGCGTGCGCTCGATCGCGCCCACGCCCTCGCGCGAGTTGAGTTTGGGATCGAGGCGGATTTCGATCTTGTCGATGCGCTGCACGCCGTTCTCCAGCGCGAGCCGCACGACGCGCTCAACCAGATCCAGCGCTTCGAGATGCTTGGCGATCTCGGCATCGCGCGTCGGCGACAGCGCCGGCAGGCCCAGGTCCTCCGGCAGCCTCAGGTTTGCGCGACCGGCGCTGCGCAGCAGATCCTCGCGCGTCTGCGACACCACGGCGAAGTACTGATTCGCGGCCGGAGCACCGTTGGGATCGAGGCGAAAGAAGGGGCGCGGGAGGAAACGCACGCGCGCTTCCAGATCGGCGATCGACTTCGTCAGCGCCTCGTTCTGCGCCTGCGCCTTGTCGCGCTCTGCGCGCGTGTACATCGGCGTGTTGCGCAGACGGGACTCGTTCTGACCGACTTCGCGCGTCAGCTTCGCCAGATCGGCGCCGTAGAGTCCGTCGATCAGCATGATCCCGATCACGAACACGATGCCGCCGCTGGCGACACTCACGACGAAGCGCTTGTTCTGCTGCCAGAAATTGTTGAGGTCCATCGCTCAGGGCCCTTCCTTGGCCGCGCTTGCGTTCGGCGCAAAACCGCACACATCGATCGTGAACTTGGAACCGTTGGGTGTCAGCCGCTCGCGCAGCCGCGCCTCCTTGGGCAGGCCGCCGCGCACGGACCCGATGAAGCGCTCGTACAGGCTGGAAAGCGAGTTGGTGCCTTCACGCGCCTTGCCGGTCAGCGAGAGGATCGGCCGCTCGGAGCCGCGGGGCACGCCCAGCTCCGGATCGGCTCGCCAGTCACTCGAAAGCTGGGTGAGCCAGAATTCCGGAGGCAGGTGCTGTTCCAGCAGCACCAGCGAGCGCGCGAGCTGTGCACCCGAGCCCGCCGCCTGCTGCAGTTCGCCGGCATGGCGCGCCAGCCGCTCGTTCTGCGACAGCAATTCCTCGGTGCGCCGATGGATCGAGTCCGCCTCCTTGACCTGCCGCTGCAGTGTCTGCGCGCGCTGCTCGATCTCGGCCTTGCGCTGCGAGGTCTGCCACGCATCCAGGCCCAGATACCCCAGCGCCAGCACACCCGCCGCGATCAGCCAGATGTGCTGCTCTCGGAAGGCACGCTGCCGCGCCAGCTTCGAAGGCAGGATCTCCAGCGACCAGGCGTCGTCGAGGCTGCCCATGCTGGCGAGTCCCAGCGCGATCACCGCTTCGCTTCTGTGCGCTTCCAGCAGCGCCGCCGCTTCGGCGTCCAGCGCGCTGACGTCCACCACGCGGAACGGATCGAACAACTCGACCGGCACGCCCAGCGCTCCCGACAGATGGCGGGGCAGCCCCTCCAGCGTCGCACCGCCGCCGCACAGCAGCACGCGATCAAGCTTGAGACTGGAGATCTTGATCTGGCTCTTCGCAAACAGCACGGTCGACTGCAGCAGGCCAGCGAGCTGACCGGCGGCGGCCTTGCATGCCTCGCGGATGCGCTCCGCGTTGGCATCGCTGAGACGCGCCGCAGGATCGAGCGTGCCGACGCGCTCCTTCCACTCGCGCGCTTTCTCCGCCGGGATCGACAGTCGCTGCGCGATGGCATCATCGAATAGCTTGCCGCCGCCCGAGAGGTTGCGCGCGAAGACCAGATCCGGCCCGCGCAGCAGCACCACGTCGATGTTGTCGTGGCCGATGTTCGCCAGCAGCACGGTCTCGTCCTGCACGACGCCGTAGCGCAGGAACGCGTTGTAGAGCGCGATCGAATTGGGCGTGAAGGCCTGCGCCTTGCCGCCCGCGGCAGCCAGCCCGTCGGCATGCTCCTCCAGCAGGCTCTCGCGCGCCATCGCCAGCAGCACGACGTCCTCGCCTTCGATTTCAGGCAGTTCCGGCAGCAGATTGAAGTCCGAGGCCACGCCCGAGCCGGATTGCTCGCCGATCTCTTCGACCTCGAAGCGCATCAGGTTGCGCAGCTGCCAATCCGGCACGCGCGGCACGCGCGTGTAGCGCACATTGACATCGCGTCCCGTGATGCCGACCCGTGAAAGCCCGGGCTTGAACGGCAGCTCAATGCCGTTCCAGCCCTCGACGATCTCAGCGCTTTCCAGTCCGACGATCGCGAAGCGGCTGACCTTGAAGCTGTTGCCCTTGGCCTGTCCGCGCAGGAACTTCGCCGTGCGCAGTCCCAGATCTATGCCTGTGATCTCGCGTGCCATCACTGGCCTCCTTGCTGCGCGGTGATCGCGCGACGAACCTGTTCCGCCAGCCCCTTGGATCCGGAGCCTTCCAGCGCGCCGAGAATGGCCTGCAGCCGCTCAAGCTCACGGGCGCGCAGTCTGGCGCGCGATCCCGACAATTCCGTCTCCATGGCCTGCATCTGCTCCTCGGTTGCCCGTTCGACCTCGCTGCGAGCGTAGCGCTGCGCGACGGCAGTCATCTGAACGCGGCACTGCTCGAACAGTTCGGGCAGCTGGAAGAAGCGCGCTCGTTCGAGCGATTGACCGAGCTCGCGCAGTTCGCCCAGTCCCTGCTGCACCAGTCGCGCGCGGACTTCCTCGGCCTCGCGCACGAGCGGTTCTTCGAACGGGTAGCTGTCGAGCAGCGCGCTCCACTGCTGGATGCAGCTGCCAAGCTCCCCCTTCTTCTCGGCCGCGCGTGCGGTGGCCGCGAGATCCTGGGCGCTCTTGCGCTCCTCCCGAAAGTCGACTTGCAGCGTCAGCGCCTTCGCCTGCGGACAATCGATTTGCAGCACCAGTGCCTTGTCCTCGCGCAACGCGCGCACGCGCATGGGCACTCCGGCTTCCAGCGTCACCAGATCACGCCCGGAGCCCAGCAGCACGCGCGCCACGTTTTCGCGCTCAAAACCGCTGGCACCATGCGAGCGGAAGCCCGCCTCGGCAGGCTTCGCCGCGCCCGCGCCGCCGGCACTGCTCGCCATGCCCGCCGCCGGCATCCCCAGCGTGGCCATGCCCCGTCCCGCGAGCGCACCGTCCACCCTCAGGCGCAGCTGTGAGAAGCTGCCGGTGCCGCTCGGCACGAGCCGGAAGCGGGTTTGTTCCGCACTCGCCTCGAGCGACAGCGGCGGCTGCTCCGCGCCCTCGCGCAGCTCCAGCGCCGAGATGCCGAGCGTGCCACCTCGTGCGAAGAGTCCGTACGCAGCCGGCTCGCCGAGCACGAACAGGCGCGCTTCGCCGAGTTCCGCCGCCGGCGCCGGCGCCTTGCCGCGCATCAGCACGCTGGCATCGTCGAACGCAGCACTGCCCGCACCCGTCTCGGCGCGCGCATCGACCACGAGGCGCGCGCGGTCGTAACCCGGCGGCACATTCGTCGACCATTCCACGCGCTCGTACGCTCCGCCCTCGATGGGCCGCGCGAAGATCGTGATCGGCTCCAGCCGTGCGCTCTCGTCCGCGAGCCCCTGGCTGAACTCCAAACCCAGGCGCACGCGCACTCCACCGCGCGCGCGCAGTTGCGCGCTCGCCACCAGTTCCTTGTCATCGCCGATCGAGACCAGCTTGGAGCGCGTGCGCGCCCACTCCTGCGTTCCCAGATCGCAGGACAGGCCGTAGTCGCCGCTGTACGCGGCCGCAACATTGCGCAGGAAGGCCTGCGGTGCTCCTTCCACACCACTCCAGCTGTCGCGCTCGCCTTCGAAGGAGTAGTCCTCGCTCAGGAGGTTTCCGATCACCGGCTCGACCGGTCGCGAGCGCTGCTCGGAACCGCCCTGCTGGCCCTGCAGCCAGTACCAGACACCCCCGCCCAACAGGGCCAGTGCGACCACGACCAGGCCGGGCCGCGAGACCTTGGCGGAGCGCGCGAGGCGCTCCGCGCTGACGCGTCCGAGCTCCGCGGGACCTTCAAGCAGCTCAGCAGCCGGCAGATAATCCGAGGGGACCTCCGAGGAAGCTGCGGGTTGAGCTGCTGGACGTGCTGCGGGCTGCGCGGCAGGTCGGGCCGCAGGCTGCGCGGCAGGTCGGGCCGCAGGAGCCGCGGGACGCACCGGCGCTGTCGGCTCATCCGCCGACTCCAACCGGATCTCATCACCGGAGTCCGCAGACTCCTCCGCTCCGAAAAACAGCTCGACGGTGCCGAACTGCAGGCGCTCGCCCGGCTGCAGGCGCTGTTCCTGCACGCGCTGGCCTTCCACTCGCGTTCCGTTGGTGCTGCCAAGATCCTTGAGCAGGACCTGCCCACCCGCGATGCGCAGCTCGGCATGGTTGCCGGAGACGGAGCTGTCCGTGATCTGAAGGGTGTGTCCGGGGCGGCGGCCGATGGTCAGGCCGCTGGCGGGGATGGGGATGGTCTCGCCCTTGCGCTCGCCACTCTCGAAGCGCAGGAAGTAGCGTTGGTCCATTCGGGCGTTGGTTTTGGGATGGGAGACGGTTTTGAGGTCGAACGGGGATCCCGGCGCAGCTACCCCGCTTGCGGGCAGGGGTAACGTCGGGCCGGTCGGGACGCGGTCTCGGGGGGCACGCCGCGCAGGGTAGATCCTAGCGATGTCCTTCCGCCGTCCAAGCACAGATTCAGGAGTGCGCAAGCTACAATCCGCGCGACCCATGAACGCTTCGCCGACCCCGCCCCTGCGTCGCCTGCGTCTGGCGGATCTGAGCACACCGGAGCTCGCCCCCGGGGAGGCGGAGCACGCCCAGCGCGTCCTGCGCATGCGCTCCGGCGATGCCTTCGAAGCGCTCGATGGTGCCGGCAGCGCCTGGCTCGGGCGGATCCGCACCGCCGATCGCCGCGGGGTCTCGATCGAGCTTGGCGAGCTGCTGCGGCGGGAACCGGAGCCGGGCGAGCAGGGCAGTGCGCTCCCGCGGGTCACGGTGGCGGCCGCCCTGCCCCGACTGGGCCATGCCGAAGAGCTGGTGCAGTGCCTCAGCCAACTGGGCGCGCGGCGCTGGATTCCTCTCGTGACCCGCCGCTCCCCGCCTTCGGGCCGTGAGCTCGAAGGCCATCGGCGCGAGCGCCTTGAGCGCGTCGCCGGCGAGGCTCTAAAGCAGTCCGGAGGCCTGTGGGCGCTCGAAATCGCCACTCCAACCCCCTTGGAGGCGCTGCTCGCGGCTCCTTCCGCTCGAGCGGTGCGCTGCACTCCCCGGGCGGATGTACGCCTATGCGATTTCGTAGCATCGAGTTGTCAAATAAACACTTGGGTGCTTTATTTCGGACCGGAAGGGGGCTTTGACCCGGCCGAGGAACAGGCCTTCGAGGCCGCCGGGGTTCCCGGCGTCTGGCTGGCCCCCCAGATCCTGCGCATCGAGGTGGCGGTCTCGGCCGCGCTGGCGGTGCTCGTCAACCGGCTTGCCAGAGTGGATCCTGCCGCAGGCGCTCCCGCAGGCTGACCTGTCCGTCCTCCGCGACCACCACGTGGTCGAGCAGCGGGATGCCGAGAATCTGCCCCGCCTCTCCCAGCCGGCGGGTGACGGCGATGTCCTCCTCGCTCGGCTCGGGATCCCCGGAGGGGTGGTTGTGCACCACGATCAGCGCGGCCGCCGCCTCGCGCACCGCCGGCGTGAAGACCTCCCGGGGATGCACCAACGCACTCGTCAATGTGCCCTCACTGATACGCTCGACCTTGCGCAGGCGGTGCTTGCCATCGAGCAGGAGCGCCAGCAGCACCTCACGCTCCAAGCCCCGCAGCAGCGGCCAGACCGCCTCCCGCACGCTCAGGGGTCCGCGCATCCAGGCCCGCGGCCGGGCGCGATGGCGTTCGACTTCCCGACCGATCTCGAAGGCAGCCGCCAGCAGGCGCGCCTGCGCAGGTTCGAGGCCCGCCTCGCAGACCAGACGATCCTCGCTCCAGCGCGACAGCTCCGGCAACTCTCGGCCCAGCGCCGGCGCCTTGGCCCCCAGCAGCAACTCCAGCAAGGCTTCCTGATGTCCCATGCACCTCAGGAGGACGCTCGGCACGGTCTGGATCGCGGGCCGAGTTTGTCTCATTTCTGAAATCGAGACTTCTTCCTGCTTTTTTCTGCCACACGATTTCCGAGTTCTGCGGAATCGCGTGACCAGAAAGGTGACGAAGGTAAATACAGCGGAGGGAGCGAACTCCGCACCCAACTCTGTATGGACAAGATCGTAGCGATTTTGACCACCTTCGGGTGGATCCTGTTGGTGATCTGGGGTGTTCAGACGCTTCTGGCGCTGATTTCCCTGCGAGCCAGCAGGACTCCTGAGTTCTTTCGAGAGAGATGAGAGCACCCACTGCGCGCCGCACGGCAGCGATGCCATGCGGAACGCGGCGTTCCCGGCCTGAGAAACCGAGGGGTGAAGGCGGCGTATCCTCCTGAGGCGCCGTACCTGCGGAACCAGAAGGCGAGCGGCCGTGCACCTGAACACGGCTGCTCGCTCTTTTTTTGGCTTTCGCTCTTTTCTTTTCGGGCCCGAATCCGGCGGTGACGTTCAGTCACGATCCGCGAGGCCGGCAGGTTCCTGGAACCCTCCCCGGCGCAGCGTCACCACCAGCGTGTCGCGGTGTCCGGTCTGGCCCGGCTCCAGCGGCTGGATCGGCGTCGTCTCGTGGATCACGCGCGCATCATCGAGCAGCAGCGCGGACCAGGCTTCGCTAAGCGTGAAGCGCCGGCCCGCAGGCCCCTCCGCGTCGAACACGCGGGTCTCCCCGCCCTTGATGCGGTGGCGATCCACCAGAATCACCGCCACGAGATCCACGCCGTCGCGGTGGGCACCCTCGGGCGTTGGCCGGCCGATGCCTTCCGCGGTGTCGATGCGGAAGGGATGCACCTCGGCGAACCAGCGCTGTGCAGTGCCTGCGGGAGCCGGCAACAAGGCCTCCGCGCGCCCCGCCAGCCAGACCAGCAGCCTCGCCAGCAGCGGATCGGCCATCCACGAAGGCTCCAGCGGCTCGAACCAGCGCTCCAGACCGCCGTGCAGAGCGTTGTACTCCAGCGGCTGCCAGTGGGCGCGGTGCGTCACGGCCTGCGCCACGCCCTGCGACACGAGGAAGCTGCCGTGCCGACGACGGCGGTAGTGTCCCCCGTCGCGCAGATAGCGGTCCGGCGCGAGGCGCTCCCAGTAGTCCTGCCACGCCATCAGCGCGCCGGCGGGCAGCGCGAGGGCGCGGTGCAGGTCCGCTCCGCGGATCACGGCCCAACCCTCGCGCCGGAGCGTGGGATCGAGCACCGCGAGCTCCGTGAGCGGGAGCGCGATCGCGGCGCTCATCGCGCCTTGGCGGAGCGCTGCTTGAGCGTCGAGCGAGCAGGTTTCGTCGCGCGCTTTTGCCTTGCGTGCTTGGTGCTCTGGCCGGTGCTCTGGCCGGTGCTCTCCTTGGAGCTTCGCCGGGTGAGCGAGCGCGCGGGTGCGGCAGCCGGGATCACTTCCTTGACCGGCTCGGCCGCCGCCTGCGTGAGCTGGACCTGCTGCGTGCGCGATGCGCAGATCTTCGCCAGCAGCGCCTTGATGCGCGCACCGGGGATCGAAGAGCGCGCAAGATCCGACAAGGCGATGATTCCCACCAGCCTGCCCTCGCCATCCACGACCGGCAGGCGGCGCAGCTGGTGCATCGCGAGGCGCTGTTCGGCGACCGAGAGCGCATCCTGCGCCATCACCGCGAAGACCGTGCTCGCCATGTGATTGGAGACGACCAGCTGATGCAGCGCACGACCCGAGGTGAGCGCCGCCATGCTGATGTCGCGATCCGTCAGCATGCCGCACAGGTGCCCATCCGCATCCACCACCGGCAGCGCGCCGAGATCATGCTCCCAGAGCATGCTCGCCGCCTCACTCAGCGTGGCGGCGGGGAGAACGGTGTGGACACAGGGGGACATGCATTCGGAAACCTTCATGTTCCCACAAGTCTAGAGTTCATCGAGAATGACTTGCAACTCCAGCTGAATCGCATCCCGGAATGTCGCTTCGGGACGCTTGTCCTGCGCGCAGCCCTGCACCATCTGGAAGAGCAGACGCTCGCCGTATTCCTTTTCGATGCGGTCGACGAGCAGCAGCGACTGCTGGTACGCGCGCTGGATGCGCGGCTCCTCCTTGAGATCCGCCAGGCTGCCCCCCAGCTCCGACAGCGCGATCTTCGGTCCGTCGCCGAACTGCTTGCGCGCGGCGGCCACGCGCTGAGCGCGCGTGACGAAGTCGGAACTCTCCAGCCACTGCGCCAGACCTTCGTTGAGCCAGCCCGGCACGCTGCGACCGCCGGCGTAGTGCACGAAGGCGTGCGCGATCTCGTGGCGCAGCACGCGCTCGATCTCCCGCTTGTCCTTCTTCAGATCCGTGACCGGAATGCGCACCGCGCCATCGAACACGCCGCCCGCCCAGTGACCGATGCCCGTTGCCGCGTGAAACTCCTCGCGCGTGTAGAGCACGATGCGGATTTTCTCACGACCGCGCTCCACCGGCCAGCAGTCAAAGTGCTCGCCGTACTCACCGTAGATGGACTCGAGCAGGGGCGGCAGCGTCAGCGAGTCCCACAACAGGTCGCTGCGGTTGCCGTCGAACGAGAGTTCGTAATGATCCAGGCTCTCGGTCCAGTGCCCGTCCTCCGAGGCCAGCAGGCGCTGCATCTGCTCGATGCGCTGCGCGATGTCCTCGCGCGAGGGCGCCAGCTCCAGTGCGCGGCGCATGTGCGCCAGCCCCGCTTCGCGGTTCTCCTTCGAGCCCTGCTCCCACTGCTGATTGCCCAGCCGCGCGCACGCTTCCGCGGCATTGGCGCGGAACACCGTCTCCTCCGGCACGCCGGCGACGCACTCCTCGAAAAGCTTGACAGCGGCCTCCAGCTCGCGGGCCTTGAGCTTCTCGATGCCCGCGCGGTTCTTCTCAACCCACCGCGGATCGATGCGCGTGCGCTCGGGCGCCTGCGCAAGCTCCTGCTCCTGCATCCGGAACACCGCTTCGCGCCGGCGCGGCAGCGCGCGCGCGCTTTCCTCCGGCACTTCCCTAGCCGCTTCGTCGTGTGGCCTTGGCGCCTGCGGCGCGCGCGACTCGGCGTACCAGTGCCAGAATCCAAGCCCGCCCCACAGCCCCATCAGGGCGAGCAGCAGATACAGGGCGTAACGCAGCGCGCGCATGTGCCTTGTCTTACTCGCGCGAGCGCCGCAGGTCCACCCAGCGGGCGTAGCTCGCCGGATATTCCAGCTCGCGCTCGATTGCGCGCAGACGCTGCTGCCATTGCTCGGCCTCTTCGCCCGAGAGGCCGCACTGCCGCAGGCGGCACGTCAGCGGCCGCGCATCGCTCAATTGGCAGCTCGACGTGCTGGCACGCTCACCGGCATGATCACAGGCGCCCGGCTGCAGCGCATCGGCCTCCATGCCGGTCGCCCAGAGCGCATCCGGATCCGTCTCCAGACAGCACGGCAGTCCCTGCGGGGGATGGCGTCGCTCCAGCTCGCGATACAGCTCGGACAGCCGCTCCGCGGCACGGGCGCGCAGTTCATCCGCGACGATCACCGCGATGCCCGGACAGGTCGCGCGCGCATTCTCGAATCCCTCGCGCGTATTCAGCACGCTGTCCCAGAACGGAAAGCGGCGGCAGTGTTCCGGCCGCGCTTCGTACACGATGCAGGTGTTGCGGCCTTCGAGCAGCGAGCAGCGGCCCCCGCCCCCCTCCACCTCGCGCAGCGAGCGGCGCACTTCGCCGCTGCGCGGATCGGCGACCTCGCGCACATGCCGCGATTCGAAGGCGGCCACGCTCATCCCCATGCGCGCCGCCATGCGCTCGCTCTCGCCGGACTCCAGCCACACGTACCCCGAGCCTCCGCTGCAGCAATGTCCGCAGCGCGTGCACGCGAACAGGAAGGGAACCGTCGCCGATCCGCTCACAGCCAGTCCGACATCTGAAAGCCGATGCCCAGAGTCGTCGTCGCGCGATCGTAGTCCATCAGCGATTCGCCGTAACCGCTGAAGGCCTGCACGTACACGCGCGCACCGTTCGAGAGCGGATAGACCCAGTCCAGTTGCGCAGCGCCCTTGTTGCCGTCCAGCCGCAGGTTGTTGCGCAGCGTCAGCGCCCAGTGACACGTCTCCTGCTTCCACAGCGCGACCAGATCGCCGTAACCGTAGAAACGCTCGATCTCCGGATTGTTGTCATCGCCCTCGGGTATGCGCCACCACGGGCGCACCAGCAGAGCAAACGGGCCGTTCTCCGCCCCGAATTGGGCATAAAAGCGATTCCAGCTGCGCGAGAGCGGCTCGCTGCGGCCGTTGCTCTGATGCACGAAGCCCAGGTTCACGAAGCGCAGCTTCCAGTCGAGCACCTCGCCGTCGAGCGGCACGTTCCAGATCAGCTCCGGCTCGTAGTTGGTGTCGCGGAACGGCGCCGACTCCGAGAAGTTGAAGGCCTGCCAGTTGGACTGCTGCGTGTACGCCAGCCACAGCGAGCCGCCTTCGCCGACATCGTCCATCACCTTCGTCTTGAGGCTCAGCTGAAACTTGATCTCCGCAGCCTGCAGGTCCGGCGCGTCGAGACCGGTCGCAGCCGCCTCTTCATCGAAGAGCTTCTGGTTGGGATTGGAGGACAGCCGCGCGATGGCATAGTTGGGCTTGTGCGCCTTGGGCACGAAGCGGTCTTCCTGCGGCCCGCCCTTCGCGGGCCAGCGCTCGGCGAACAGCGAGGTTTGCGGCGCCGAAGGGTCGACGGTGGCGCAGGCCGAGCACAGCAGCAGGGCGAACGGAAGGCAGTGGCGCGCGTTCATGGCGCCGGATTGTACGAAGTGAACGGGCGGAGGGCCTGCACGCACCCTCCGCCCGCGCGAGACGATGCCCGCTCACTCAGGGCCAGCTGACCTCGACTCCGTTGGTCACATTCCACGTGTTTCCGACCGGAGCAGGGCAGAAGTTCGTCGTCGGGTCGCGGTAGTACACCTGGTAGCGGCGCACCGATCCCGCGGTGATGTTGTCACCCAGTTGGGCGGAGCGCGCACGGATGCCGAGCTCCCAGCCGACCGGGTAGGAAACCCCGGCGGACACGGCCGACTTCACGGCGATTCGCTTCAGGGTTCCCCCGGTGCAGCGCAGGCCGTCGCCGAACGCCACGGGAGCAGCAGCCAGCGTGCCCTGCAGGAACACGCACGAGGAGGTCGCCAGCGTTCCGGTTGCGTTGAGCAGCAGTGCGTCGTTTCCGAGCACACCCGAGCCGCTCAGCAACGCGCCGCTCCCGTTGATGGTGTTGGCGCAACCGCGGCCGGGAGCACCGTCGTTTCCGCACGGGCAGGTCAGCACACTGCCATCACCGAAGCAGAAGGGCACGATGCTCGTGTGGAAATAGGCCTGTGCGCCGAGGTCGCGGCGCGACCCGTCCGCATCAAGAGCCGCGGCAGGATCGCCGACGTTGATGGCCGGAGACGCCGCTGTCAGCGAGACATCCAGAGCGGCGAGATTCGTGAACAGCGGATCGGCGTTGACATTTCCGGTCCCCGCGAAACCGCCCTGCACCAGGCTCCAGTTGCAGACGGCCACGCAGCCGACATTGTAGGGCGCACCGAAGGCGTCGATCTGATTGCCGTAGTTGCCGTACACGATCGAGTCTCGCACGAACACGTCGCCATCATTGGCCATGCCGATGCCGCCCTGCTGACCGAAGAAGTTCGTGCTGACGTTGGAAACCACCGTGCAACGATCAAAGGTCATCGAACCTGTTCCGTCGACCAGCGTGCCTCCGCCGCAAGCCCAGGCGAAATTGTCCGCGATGACACAGCGAGTGAGTGTGATCTGAGAACTGCCGCAGAAGACTCCGCCACCGAAAGTGCAGTTGTTCGGGGCACCGCTCGACCAACCGTTGTGCACGATGCGGCAGTCCTCGATGGCGAGCTTGGTCCCGCCGCCGGCGAAGATCGCACCCCCGTAGAAATCCTGACCGAAGCTCGAAGGGAAGCCGCGCCCGTTGCCATTGCGCAGGGTGAAACCCACCAGCTTCGTGCCGAGACCCTCACCTTGATCGCAACGAACGATGCTGTTCGCGATTCCGGTTCCATCGAGTGTGGTCACCAGAGGACCGCCGACGGAGCGCACTTCCAGCAGCTTGCCATTGAACTGGAAGGCCTGATTGTAGGTACCGGGCTGCACAAGCACCCGATCTCCGTTGGCGGCGCCGTCGATTGCCGCCTGAATGCTGCCGCCGGGAAACACAATGTGATCTGCGGCTTCCACGCGGGCAGTCGATGCACACGCGATCACAAGCCATGGGAAGAGTAGCTTCATGAGAATATTCAATTAAGGGGACTGGGAAATAACGTCTTTTCGTGACGTTTCTCCACTCTACCTGCGCGCAGCATTGCATGGCTTCACTTCTGCCGGTTCGTTTCCACGTCACGCACAACGCCATGCAGCGCAGGCCCTCACCTGTTCCCATCGGACATTGCACGACTTTTCGTGTCCCGAACCGTCAGTGCCCGCCTCTTTTTCGCTGCCCGCGGACTCATTCACGTTTTTTCATGTTTCTCGTCCCATCCCGAACGCGACACCTCTTTACGCATCGCATGTTGCAGGACTCACCATCGCGCTTGTCCGCTGCAGCTGCAGTCGCAATGCTCATCCGCCATGGTTCCCGTCGCCGCCACGCTCCTCGCCACTGCGCTCCTGCAGGGCAATGTCACCACACTCACCTTCAAGCCGGCTGCCGAGACGGACCACACCCGCCTGCCGCTACCCTGCCTGCTGCCCCTCGGCGAGGGCGCGCTTCCTCCTCGCAATCCGATCCAGCACCGCCTGCAGGAGCTGCTCGGCGAGCGCATTCGCATCAAGGACAAGGGCGAGCGCGTCGAGGTGGATCCCGAGGGCGATGGACGCGTCTGGAAGCCGCTTTCCGCCGACAAGGCCGCGACCTTCGATTGGAAGCACGGCACGGAAACACATCCGCTGATCTTCTGGCAGCTGCGCAAGCGCTGGTTCGTCGCCTCGGCGCGCGTCGAACAGACCGTGCTCAACGGTCAGCTGGTCCAATCGCTCGATGCCGACCTCGACGGCAGGCACTTCGGCGAGCTCGACGGCCTGCGTTTGGAGGACTCGAGCTTCTATCTGTGCGGCAATGATCCGCTGATCCACTCCGCGCGCGGGCTGCACGCACTGCGCGATGCCAGCGATCACCTCGCGCTCAAGGCCCACGCCACCCTGCAGAACCACCCCAGCAATGTGCCTACCTATGTGGGCGAAGGCCTGCAGACGCTCAACCAGCTGCGGGCCCGGGCGGCCTTGCCGCCGATGCGCATTCAGGTGCCGCGGACGCTGGGGCTTCTGAAGCACGCGGAGTACGTGGCGATTCCGGGCAATGAGGCGGAAGTGCTGAGCGAAACGCGGGGTCGACCGGGCTACAGCGCGGAAGCCGTCGAAGCTCTGGAGTGGAACTCGGCGGTCGCACCGTTCACGCACCCCAACGAGGCCTTGCAGGGCATTTTCCAGAGCAACGACACGCGGCACCGGCTGCTCTGCTCGCCGGAACAGGGCTTTGCCTGCTCCACGCTCGTCAACAAGTTCCCCGACCGCCACGGCGGCAAGGCGGGCTATGTCTGGATCGCCACCGGCAACGACACCGGCGTGCGACTGGGCGTGCCCGCGGTCTACCCTGCACCCGGTCAGACGCAGGTCTCCACGAACAGCGCTTCGGAATGGCCGATCAGCGAAGAGCGCCCGGAACTGTTCGCCACGCAACGCGGCACTTCCATCGCGGTCTACTATCAGGGAGCCGCCTGGGTCGAACCGCGCCTGCTCGTCTTCGAGAGCGGCGCGAAGGAGGTCAAGGGCGAGCTCTTCCATCCCGACCGGCCGGCGGCGCCCAAGCGCGTGCCGGACAATCGCGGAGCCGCGTACTTCTGGCCGCTGGCTCCGCTCAAGGCGCGCACTCGCTACGTGGTCGAGTTCTCCGCGACCGAGCGCGACAGCGGCGGCGACCGCGAGGTGCGCTTCGTGTGGGGCTTCGTCACGGGCAAGTGAAGGCCCGTGTGATCGCGGACAGCGCCGGGCAGGCTCGCATCAGGGCCAGGTCACCTGCACGCCGTTGGTGATGTTGTAGGTGTTCCCCACCGGGCTGGGGCAGTAGGTGGCGTTGGGATCGCGGTAGTACACCTGATAGCGGCGAATGCCTCCCGCCGGGATCGTGTCGCCCAGTGCCTGCGAGCGCGCGCGGATCGCCGTCTCGCCCGTGACCGGGTAGGTGACGATGCCGTTGGCCGCGTTCTTGACCGCCAGACGCTTGAGCGTGCCGCCCACGCAGCGCAGTCCGTCGCCGAAGGTCGTGTGCGCCACGCTGGTGGTGCCCTGCAGGAAAACGCAGGAGGCCGTCGCGGTGACATTGTGCGCCTGCAGCACAAGCTGATCCGGGTTCAGGTTGCCCGTGCCGAACAGCAGCGCGCCGAAACCGTTGCTGCTGTTGCCGCAGCCGCGCCCGAACGCTCCATCGTTGCCGCAGGGGCAGGCAAGGGTCAGGCCATCGCCCGCACAGAAGGTGCTGATGGCTGTGGAGCCCGCGCTGGTCGCGAGCAGGGCCTCGTAGGAGCGGATGCGTCCGTAACCGAAGGTGTTGTCGACGCCGTTGCTGCCCAGATCCTGGCAGGAGTTGCGGATGATGTTCTCCACCTGCGTGGGCGTCAGCGTGGGATTGCGCGACCAGATCAAGCCGACCAGCCCCGCCGTGATCGGGCAGGCGAAGCTCGTGCCGTCGACCGCGGCGTAGCTGTCATCGCCCGCCATCGAGGTGGTGCTGATGTTCGTGCCCGGAGCCATCAGGTCGACCAGCGGTCCGTAGTTGGAGAAGCTCGCCCGGCCGTCGCTGTTGTTGGTCGCACCGACGATGATCACGCTGTCGTTGCGGTTGCCGCTCATGCTGGTGTTGTCATTGCCTGCCGCCCAGACCAGCATGGCGTTCTTGCCGCGCACGTACGTGCCTGCGGTGAAAACCGTCGAGCTGTTGACGCCGCTGTAGCTGACGCTCGCCACCCGGTCACCGACATCAGCCGCGGTGCGTGCCGCCAGCGTCAGGTCGGAGAGGCTGGCATTGCCGTTGGCGGCGTCCGTCACGCGCATCATGCGATGGCTCAGGTTCCAGCCCATGCCGACGATGCCGAACGTGTTGTTGCCGTAACCCGCCGCCGCGCCCGTGCACAGCGTGCCGTGACCGTTGATGTCATCGACCGGACCGCCGGCGCTCTCCCAGGTCTGCGAGGGCACGTGGAAGCCCTCGCGACGGTTGACGGCGATGTCGACGTGCGTCCTGCGCACGCCCGTGTCGCAGATCGCGATCACGACCGACGGCTTGCCCTTCTCGATGCCCCAGGCATCGCAGGAGCGCAGACGGTTGGACTCATGGTGCCACTGCGTGATGAAGCGCGTGTCGTTGGGGCACTCGACCGGATACACGCGCCAGTCGGGCTCCACGTACGCAAAGCCCCCGCTCGCGAGCAGTCGCCGAGCGACGCTCTCCTCCGTCTCGCCGGCCGGCACCTCGACCAGATACTCGTCCACCTCTGGCGAGTAGCGCGGAATCCGGTACTGCCCGAGCATCGCGCGGGCGCCCGCCACCAGGCTTTCCCGAGCCGAGGGTGACAGTCCGAGCGACGCGGCGTCCTCAGCCTGCAGCGGGCGAGCGCACAACACGCCGCGGAACTCCTGCACGCCCGGAATCTCGCGGAAGAGCGGGGTGGCGGTGGGCTCGGCTGCGGTGGGCTCGGCTGAGCTGGGCTCGACTGAAGTGGCCTGGGCTGACGCGGCCTGGGCTGAAGTGGTGGCGCTCAGGCAGCAGGCGAGGGACAACAGGCAGAGGGTGCGGGAGAGGGAGGGCAGCATGGGGGAGGGTGAACGAGGGGGGGGAAGGACGGGTGAACCCCTTAGACGCGAGCAGGTTCCCCTCAGGGCGTACGATTGCGCTTCCTCGCGCGCTAGGCTGCCCCCATTGAGCCCTTTTCTCACACTCGCCACGCGCGGCAGCGCCTTGCGGATCGACCCCGCACTCGGTGGGGCGTTTCTGGGCTGGCGCTGGGGATCGCACGAGATCCTGCGCCCCATGCCACAGGCAAGTCACAGGGCCGGGCTGGTCGAGCACAGTTCCTCCTGGCCGCTCGTGCCCTGGTCCAACCGCATTGCCGGCGGCCGCTTCACCTGGCTCGGCCGCGAGCATCAGCTGCCGACCTCGCCGCAGGATCCGCACGCCATCCACGGCATCGGCTGGCGCCGCGCCTGGACCCCGATCGCCGGCGAGCCCGGCTCCCCCACGGAAGCGAGCGTGCGGCTGGTCATGACCCACACGGCCGATGACAGCTGGCCCTTTGCCTTCCGCGCCGAGCAGCACATCGCGCTCACCGAGCATGAAGAGCGTGTCACGCTCGAGTTGCGCCTCTCTGTCACCAACTTCGATGCGAGGCCGATGCCCGCCGGCCTCGGCGCGCATCCTTATTTCGCGCGCCACGCCGGCACCGAGCTGTGCTTCCGCACGCGTTCGGCATGGGAACACGATGAGCAGCGCCTGCCGACGCGGCTGGTGCCCACTCCTCCCGAACTGGACTTCACTCAAGCACGGGGCGTGCACCACGCACCCTTTGATCGCGCCTTCGTCGGTTGGGAGCGTCCCGCCCTGCTGATCGACCGTGAACGCGGCTATCAGGTTCGCATCGATGCCGATCCGCTCTTCTCACGCCTGATCGTCTATGTGCCGCCCGATGCGGACCATCTGGCGATCGAGCCGGTGAGCCATGACACCAACGCGATCAACGCTGCGCCCATCCAAGCTGGGAACATCCAAGCTGGGTTGAGCAGCCCAGACCTTCTGAAAAGCCCTGAACAGCTCACCGCAGAACAGGCCACCGCCCGGAAGACGGACTTCACGAGCGGTGGCCTCAAGCTTCTCAAGCCTTTGCAAACACTGTCCGGTTCGATGCGCTTCACCTGCGAACCTTGCGGCTCGTAGGCTTCTCGCGCACTCAGAGAAAACCATCGCCCAGCTTCGGGAACCTTCGCGCCACGAACCACCACGTGGTCCTATCCAGGCTTTTGATCACCTTCCGCTGGTCTTTGTTGTTGCCGTCCGTATGCACACAGAATGGCGCGAGCTTGTCGCGACGCTCGCCCTTGACGGTTGGACGATCCGACCAGTCGACCTCGATCAGCTCTCTGAGGAAGCTACTGTGCCAGACACGCACGACGACCCTTGCCATCGGGGAGCCAGGCTCCAGGCCATAGTGGGCTACGAGGGCGCGGGGGCTGATCCGGATCATGCCGGCACCTCGCGCTGCGGGCAGTTCAAGTAGGGGCAGAGGAGCATGGTAGTTCATCCTTGTGGTTGAGGTAGTCCTGACGGTTCAGGTCAGCAACGGGGCAAAGCCCGCCATGCAGTGGGCAAGTACATCCTCCCCCTTTAGGGGGAGATCCGCGGATGGGTTGTCCGCGCGTCCCGCTGCACACCACGAAAGACGCGCGCCCCCGAGCGGGATCACCGCTCGAGGGCGCGCTTTCCTCGCGAATGGCCCCCCGGTCACTCGCAGATCGAGAACTCCAGCGCTCGGCTGAGCAGCGGCACACCGGCATCGCGGCCGACGAACTGGCACTGCACCAGCGTGCCGGGTTGCGACAGATAGCTCGGCGGGTTGGGGTAGCCCGGCATCAGACCGCGCGCGTAGGTGTTGAGATCGATGCTCACCGAGCCGTTGCACTGACCCGCGGTGCCGTTCGCCAGGAACACCACGGCACGCACGGGCTGCGACAGGCAGAAGGTGCCACCGCCGAAGGGAATGCTCGCGCGTCCTGAGTTCGTCATGAACAGCGCGACCGGACGCTGACCCGCGACATTGCCCGCCGCAAGCGTGAACCCGCTGGTGGCGGTCGCGCTGGCGATGCCGGTCGTCACCATCGTCGGCTGCGTGCCCGCCGAGTTCGTCGAGGGTGCGCAGTACATCGTCTGCTGCCCAGAAGCGATCACGGAGGAGAGACCGGCGATGGGACCTATCAGCGGCAGGTTGCCCGTGTTGCCCAGCGCAATCAGCGTCGGCGCACCGCTCGCGTAGTTGCTGATCGAATAGAAGGTGCACGTCTGCGCGCCATCATCGGAAGCGATCAGACGGCCCTGGGTGTCGAAATCCAGGCCGTAGAACTGCTTCGATGCATGGAGTTGCCCAAGTCCCGTAACAACCGGCACGGACCCGTTGACGTTGATTCTCGCCAAGTGGCTTCCGTTTCCGATCTTGTACGTGGCGTAGAAGATGCCGCCTCCCTGAGTGGCAATATCCCCGAAGAAATTGAAGGGATAGGTCTGCCCCAGCTGGGTGATGGCTCCTGTAGCGAGGTTCACAGATGCGATGCGACCCGTGGTCTGGTTTGGACCATCGCTTGCAATGACAAGCGCACCACCCGAGCAGTCGAACTCGATGCCGTTAGAGCCCGTGAACTGACCTGACGAGGCCAGCAGCGTCGCAGAGCCTGTGATGGGGTCGATCCGGTACAGAGCGCCCGTTTCTCTCAGGCAGTACAGGTCTCCGTTTGGTGCGGTGGCGAAGTCCGTCGGGTTCGTCACATTCAGCGACACGCTGCTGAGCACCGTGCCCGTATCGACCTGGATCGTGCGCAGCGTGGGGGAACCGCTGAACTCCGCCATGTAGAAGGCGTTGCCGTTCTGGAAGGCCATCAAAGGCGAGCAGATGAGCGAGGACAGGATGGTTGAGCGGATGAGGGATTGCATGATCTCGGCGGGGAATGGAAAGCGTGACGGGTGTCGCCGGGCGAAGTGCCCGGCGGTCGCCAACGTGTGCGAGTGACCCTGCGGTGTGCACGGCTGCGCTGGAGACGCCAACTCAAAGTCGCGAGGGC
>SXGT01793706.1_pt1 | contig 71284 bp, 60 predicted proteins | sample 3176221 | NCBI WGS metagenome assembly SXGT01 (sample SAMN11356862, study PRJNA531348) | freshwater metagenome | isolation source: freshwater sample F1-120 | place: China: Fuxian Lake, Yuxi | collected 2017-12-25
CGGGGCCGGGCACCACCCCAGGAACGGGGCCGGGCACCACCCCAGGAACGGGGCCGGGCACCACCCCAGGAACGGGGCCGGGCACCACCCCAGGAACGGGGCCGGGCACCACCCCAGGAACGGGGCCGGGGACGCGACCAGGCACCGGTATCGGACCTGGAACCCCGGGCACGAGCACCGGACCCGGAGCGCCAGGCACCGGAGCGCCGGGCACGGGCACCGGCACCGGACCCGGAACCCCGGGCACGAGCACCGGACCCGGAACCCCGGGCACCGGAACGCCGGGCACAGGCACCGGCACCGGCACCGGAACCCCGGGCACGAGCACCGGACCCGGAACCCCCGGCACCGGCACCGGACCCGGAACCCCGGGCACCCCAGCCGCGCCCACGACGCCCGGCGCGAAGAACGCCCGCGATCTGCTCCGCCGCTTCGCCCTCCTCGAGGAGCAGCGCGGCGCGTCCCTCTCCGCGGTGCAGGCCTACAAGCAGCTTCGCGACGCGTTCGGCCTCGACGGCACCGACGCGCGACGCTCGGGAGCTCTCCTATGGCGCCTCGACGATCCCCACGCCGCCTTCGACGTGATGCTCAGCGTCCCGGCGGAGGCGCCCGGGAAGGATCTCCCTTACTGGACGCTCCTCGCCGAGCTCGCCGAGGAGCTCAACGAACGGCCCACCGCCCTCCAGGCGCTCCTCCAGATGCGCGCCCTCGGCGACCCGTCCGCTCCGCTCCTCCAGCGCCTCGCCACGGTGGAGAGCGCGAGCGGCCACCACTCCGAGGCGGCGTCGTACGCCGTCGACGCGTACCGGACGCAGCCCAACGCGCGCAACCTCTTCTTCGCCGCCGAGCTCCTCGAGAGGGTCGGCCGGGATCGCACGGTGGTCGCGCTCCTGCGGCACGGCGCGGCCAAGGACAAGGAGATCCTCCGCCTCGACCTCTACTGGCGCACCCTCGGGACGTCCCTCCGCCGCATGGGTCACGTCGAGGAGGCCTGCTCCGCGTTCGACCAGGCCCTGCGCGTGGATCCGAACTCGTCCGTGGCGTTCGAGAGCGCGCTCCACTGCGCGCTCGAGAAGCACGACTCCCCGTCTCTGGCGCGCTACGTCGACGGTCCCTGGCGCGTCAAGGCCGAGAAGGAGCCGGAGCTCCTCGGCCCGATGGCCCGCGCGCTCATCCGGCTGAAGCGGCACCGCGAGGCGGTTGTCTACCTGACGCGCCTCGTCCGCGCGAAGCCGAAGGAGTACACGTGGCAGGTCGAGCTCGCCGACGAGCTCGACTTGATCGGGGACCACGCGCACGCCTACCGCGTACGTCGCCGCGCCCTGCTCGACCTCGTGCCGCGCGCGCTCATCGCGCTCAAGACGCCCCCCGGCGACACCGAGGCGAACGCCGTCATGGCCGCGAGGGCCCAGCTCGCCCGGCACTTCCAGGGCGCGGACAACGCCGCACGGTGGCTCGATCACATGATGCCGCGCACCCAGACCACCATCGAGGACCTCACCGTCGCCGACCTCGCGCTCGCGTTCTACCTCGCGGACAACAACCCCGAGGCGGTGAGCCGCGTGCTCTACATGTCGCGCCGGGTCCGGCTCGGAGCGGACCACGACACGCTGCTCACCATCGCCATCCAGCAGAACGACAGGATGCGCATCTCGCGCCTCCTCGCCCAGCCGTCCGACCGCCTCGCGAAGGACACGGATCTCCACATCGAGGCGCTCCTCCTCGTCGCGCGCGAGAAGGAGGCCCTCCGCGCGATCGACGCCGCGCTCGACAGCACCGTCGTCGACAACCAGCGCGACGCCGTTCGCGTCCTCACGGTGGACCGGGCAGAGGTCGCCCAGCGCGTCGCGCCGACCGTCGGTGCGCAATACAACTACGACGGATACGGGCCCCTCATCGTGCACGGACCGCGCGTCGAAGGCTTCCTCCAGCTCGGCAGCGTCGGCCTCGACGGCGACTTCAAGCAGAACACGATGCTCACGAACAGCACCGACTTCCCGGCCGGGAACTACTCCGAGTACGAGGGCAACGTGGGCGCGCGCCTCCACGGCCCCCGGAGCGAGGCTCGCCTGTCGCTGGGCGTGAACACGCGCCAGGGCGTGACGTCCCCGCTCGGCACCCTCTCCCTCGATCGCGAGATACTTGCCCACGGCTCGTCGATCGATGCAAAGTTCCGATTTCAGGCTGTCCCCACCGACACCCCGGTCATGCGCGCTGCGGGCGTACGCGACTCGGCCGAGGTGGGCGCCATCCTGGGCTTCACCGAACGCGACCGCTTCGAACTCCGCGCGATCGGCTTCCGGGAGCGCACCCTGAACCAGCACAACCTATCCATCGGGTACCTCGCGGATGTCGTCCTGGAGCACGACATCGTCAGGGCGCGCCCCCAGATCAGCGTGCTCGCCACGGGGGTCTTCCTCGGCCGCCGGCACGCCCGGCAGGCGGCGAACGCCCTCAAGAGGATCGGCATGCCAGACGAGCTCGGCCCCGAAGACCTGCTCCCGAGCACGGCGCAGGTCGGGACGCTCGGCGTGCACGTCCGCAACGGCGATCCGTCCACACCGTGGGGATCCGCGTCGTTCCCGCGTTACTCGGTCGGCTTCGACGCGGGCCGGCTGTGGCCCCAGGATCAGTGGGTCATCGAGGCGCGCGCGGCCGCCGGGATGAAGCTGATCGGCCGCGACATCCTGGGCGTCTCGGGCAACTACAACATCGGCGTCCTCGGGGCGCCCGACGATCCCTTCTACGGAGTCTCGATCCACTACGCACGAGGTTTGTGATGAACGGTCAAAAGGTGTTTGGTCATCCGCCGCGCGGCGGCGGTGCGTGGCACGCGTTGCGCTCCGTCGTGCACGGGTGCCTCATGGCGCTCGTGCTCGCGCTGGCCTTGTCGGCGTGCACCACGACGCGGGCGTCGAAATCTCCCCCCATGAAGGCCAAGGCCAAGTGGGTGGTCCTGCCGGCCGCGAACCGCTCCACGACACCGCAGGCAGGCGAGCGCCTCGAGGCCATCCTCCTCGCGGGGATCCGGACGCGCGGCGTGACGGCGGTCGACCCGTACGTCTCCAACAAGGACGCCGAGGCGCAGATCCTGGAGAGCGACGATCAGCGCATCCTCGCCGCGCAGGAGTACGCCCGCGCGCACGGCTACCAGTACGCCCTCGCCGGCACCGTCCTCGAGTGGGGATACAAGGGCGACGGTGACGCGGCCGTCGGCCTCTCGGTCCGCGTCATCGACGTGCCGACCGGCGCCACCCTCTTCGTCGCCACCGGATCGCGGACCGGCTGGGGCCGGGCCAACGTGACGGGTGACGCCGTGACCCTGACCGACGAGCTCCTGGACGCCATCAAGATCGAGCCATGACCCAGGCCGCGCCGAAAGCGGGGGGAGCGTCGCTGCGCCGCATCAAGGCGCCGCCGCCCACGCTCGACTCCCAGCTCCGAGCGTTCCTCCGGAGCCCGGAGTCGCGGCGCTACGCGGAGTCGCTCGGCATGACGGCGCTGGCGCCCGTCGTGGGCTGGCTCGTCCAGCCCATCGATCCCCTCTTCCTGAAGAACCGGTTCTCGTGGCTCATCGTCCCACCGGTCCTCATCGCGCTCCGGCACGGGTTCGGCCCCGGGACGACGAGCGCGCTCCTTCTCGTCGCCGCCGTGGTCTTCCGCAACCAGTCGCGCCCCGACGGATCGGGTCTCCCCACCGAGCTCCTTTTCGGCATGGTCGTTCTCGCGATGATCGTGGGCGAGATCGCCGCCTCGATGACGCGGCGGCTGGCGGCGATGGAGGCGGAGAACGACCACCTGCGCACGCAGTTCGAGGGCTTCTCGCGCAGCTACGCCCTGCTCGAGCTGTCCCACGAGCGCATGGAGCAGCGCTCCGAGGCCACGATCACGCCGCTCCGGGGCGCGCTGACGTCGCTCGCGGCGTGCACGAAGGACACGGGGGATGCCGCGCCGACCCTCGCGGCGCTCGCACCCAACACGCTCCTCATCATGCAGGCGTATGGCAACGTCCTCTCCGCGGCCATCTACGCCGTCGGCAGCGGGGGAAAGATCGAGGGTGATCCGCTCGCCACGCTCGGGAAGCCCGCGCCGGTGCTCGCGACCGACCGCCTCGTCGCGGCCGCGCTGGACACGGCGGCGGTCACGTACGCGGCCCCGGGGATCAACGCGGACGAGACGCCCCTCCTGGTCGCCGTGCCCATCATCGACGCGAAAGGCACCCGCCTCGGCGTGGTGGCGATCCACGCCATCCCCCTCTTCTCGCTCGAGTCGCTCAACCTGCGCCTCCTCCACGTCGTGGCCGGCTACGTCGGCGATCTCGTCAGCCCGAGCCGCTGGGAAGACTCCGGTGCGAAGGACGACTGGGCCCGCCTGCAGCGTCACCTCGATCGGGCGTGCGTCGAGGCGAGCGCCGGCCGGCTGCCCGGCGTCGCGATGGCGTTCTGGTGCAAGAAGGGGGATCGTGGGACGTCCGTGCTCGAGGGGTTGCTCGCGAAGGACCTCCGCGTCACCGACTTCGCCATCCTCCAGCGGGACTCGGACGGGAACCCGATGATCTTCGCGGTGATGCCGCTGACGGACGAGCAGGGCTCCCTCGCCTTCCTCGCGCGCCTCGAGGGCCTCTGCCGCCAGCGTCTGGGCGCCGGCGTCGCGGCTCTGGGCATCCAGTCGCGCACGTGGATCCTCGGGGCGGAGTCGAACCCGAAGGCGCTCGTCGCCGAGTTCAAGGACTGCCTCGCACCGGGCGCCGGGCAGAAGCTCGCCTCCCGCACGCCTTCGGCGTCGATGACCTCATGAAGCGGGAGATCTGGATCCTCCTGCCCTTCGTCGCGGTGGCCACCGACGCCGTCGTGATCGCGATCGCCTTCGCGGGAGCGCGGGGACTGCCAGGGCTCGCGACCGCGACCGTGCTCCACGCCGGCGCCGCGGCGTTCTACGGGTGGGTGCTCGATCAATCCCTGCGCCGGGTGGGCCGGAAGAGCGACCTGTTCGTGTTTCTCCTCGGCGCCACGGTGGCCTTCTTCATCCCCGTCTTCGGAGGCGCGGCCCTCACCGTCGCGCTCCTGACGGTCGCGACCGCGCGGCCCAAGGAGGACAAGAACCCCGTGCAGTACCTCACCCTCCGCGCGCTCGTGGACCGGCAGCCGCCGACGCAGATCCACAGGCGGCGCCCCGCGGATCGGCTCGTGCACGTCGTGGGCGCGGGCCGCGCGGTCGACGACCGCTTCGAGGCCGTGCTGGCCGCGGCCTCGGCGACCTCGGCGACCACCATCGCGGTCCTCAGAGCGGCCCTCGCGGACGCGTCCGAGGAGGTTCGCCTCTCCGCGTTCAGCAAGCTGGAGACGACGACCCGCGACCTCGAGAAGCGCATCGAGGAGGAGCGGGCGCTGCTCGAGGGCGCCTCGAAGGCGCAGGCGCTGGTCGTCCACGCGACGCTCGCCCAGCTCTACTTCCAGATCGCGTACCTCGGGCTCGCGGAGGGCGAGGTCTTCCGCCACACGCTGAAGACCGCGGCCACGCACGCCGAGGAGGCCCGCAAGGGGACCTCGGATCCGCAGATGCTCTGGCTCCTCGGTCGAATCGCGCTCCTGCAGGCCACCCCGACCGAGCACCCGGAGGAGGCCAAGGGGGCGTTCGAGGAGGCCGTCGTCGAGGGCATTCCCGGCGGCGCCGTGCTGCTCGATCGCGCCGACGAGGCGTTCAGGCGACGGGCGTTCAAGGAGGTGCGAAAGGTCCTCTCCGAGGGCGCGGACTTGCCACACGACGACGTGGTCGTCAGAAGAATCCAGGAGTTCTGGCGTTGAGCACCGACACCAAGACCGCGCCCAAGAAGATCGAGAAGCCGAAGTTCGGCAAGCCCGACGTCAAGCTCAAGCGGGGCCAGAAGATCGCCGTCATGCTGGTGCTCGAGGGCACCTATCCGTACGTCAGCGGCGGCGTCTCGAGCTGGGTACACCAGATCGTCGGCGGGATGCCCAACATCAAGTTCGGGATCATCTTCGTCGGGGGAGATCCCGACCTGTACCAGGACTCCAAGTACAAGCTGCCGCCGAACCTCGTCCACCTCGAGGAGCACTTCCTCGCCACGGGCGCGATTCGCGAGCAGCCGCATCCCCACCACGGCGACGCCGAGTTCTTCAAGGTGTCGGGTGAGGTGCACGACTTCTTCCGCGATCAGACCGGGTGCCTACCGGCGCAGCTCCTGAAGACGCTGGCGAAACCCCTTGCCGAGCAGCCGGAGATGGCGCTCAAGGACTTCCTCTACAGCGAGCTGTCGTGGCAGGAGATCACCCGACGGTACCACCGCAACTGCAGCCACCTGTCGTTCGTGGACTACTTCTGGACGATCCGGTCGGTGCACGCGCCGCTCTTCACGCTGGCGCGCGCGGCGAAGGTGGCCCCGAAGGCGGCCGTCTACCATACGGTCTCGACGGGCTTCGCGGGCTTCTGCGGATCCATCCTGGGACAGACCACCGGCCGCCCGCTCATCCTCACCGAGCACGGGATCTACACGAAGGAGCGGCGCATCGAGCTCCTCGCCGCGCAGTGGCTCGCGGAGGCCGCCCCGGAGCTCGGAGCCGACGCGGCGGGCGGCATCGACTACATCCGCCGCCTCTGGATCCGGTTCTTCGAGGGGATGGGCCGCCTCACGTACACGGTCGCCAACCCCATCATCTCGCTGTACGACGGCAACCGGCAGCGCCAGATCAAGGACGGCGCCGCGGAGGAGCGCGCGAGCGTCATCCCGAACGGGATCGACCTCGCGCGCCTCGTCCCCCTGCGCGCGAAGCGCCCCGCCAAGATCCCGCGCGTCGTCGGCCTTCTCGGCCGCGTCGTGCCGATCAAGGACGTGAAGACCTTCATCCGCATGATGCGCGTCCTCGCGAACTCGATCGAGGACGTCGAGGGCTGGATCATCGGCCCGGACGACGAGGACACGACGTACGCCAACGAGTGCAAGAGCCTCGTCGCGAGCCTCGACCTCGAGAAGCACGTGAAATTCCTCGGCTTCCAGCGCATCGAGGACGTCCTTCCCAAGCTCGGCTTGATGGTCCTCACCTCGATCAGCGAGGCGCAGCCGCTCGCGCTCCTCGAGGGCTTCGCGGCCGGCGTGCCCTGCGTGTCGACCGAGGTGGGCTGCTGCCGCGAGCTCGTGTACGGCACGACGGCACAGGACCGCGCTCTCGGCGCCTCGGGCCGCATCGTGCCCATCGCGAAGCCCGAGGCAGCCGCCGAGGCCGTCGCCGAGCTCCTCCTCGATCCGAACGCGTGGAGCCTCGCCCAGCAGGCAGGCATCGCACGCGTCGAGAAGTTCTACACGCTCGAGAAGATGATCGCCCGATACCAGGACGTCTACCAGGAAGCGATCGCGCGCAGATGGCAGGAATAGGCTTCGACCTCAGGCGCCACCTCCGCAAGGAGACCTACGTGGGCCTCCTCCGCGCGTACGGCCTCGCGGCCGTCGTGGGATCGGGGCCGTGGGTCGTCGCGATCGTGGGCACGATCGTCATCGGCCTCGCGGCCCTCGTGTACCGGTCGACGGGCGCCGACGTGACGGTCTTCTTCGCCACGGTCACCCACCTCACCGCCGCATCGCTCGTCACATCGGGCCTCCTGCAGCTGGTGTTCACCCGCTTCATCGCAGACCGGCTGTTCGAGAAGAACCCCGACATCGTCGTCCCCAACCTGCTCGGCGCGCTCCTCGTGACGACCGCGGCCTCGGGCGGGCTCGGCGGGCTGTTCGCGCTGTTCGCGTTCAAGGGGATGTACACGTACCGGCTGCTGTTCATGCTCAATTTCGTCGTGCTGAACAACGTGTGGATCCTCTCGGTGTTCCTCACGTCGTTGAAGTCCTACCGCTCCGTGGTCATCCTCTTCCTCGGCGGGTACGGCACGGCCTTCATCCTCGCGCTGCTCCTCGCGCCGAAGGGCGCAGAGGGCCTGCTCCTCGCCTTCTTCGTCGGCCAGGCGATCCTCTTCTCGGCAACGCTCTGGCTGGTGGTCCGCGAGTACCCGACCTCGTTCCGCGTCGAGTTCCGGTTCCTCGACCGGCGAAAGGTGTTCCCGGTGCTCGCCGGGACGGGCGCGCTCTACAACGTGGGCGTCTGGATCGACAAGGTCATCTTCTGGTGGGCGCCCGAGACCGGCATCGAGGTCGTCGGACCGATCCACATGTCACCGATCTACGACGTGCCGATCTTCCTCGCCTACTTCACGATCATCCCGGGGATGGCCGTGTTCCTCGTGCGCATCGAGACCGACTTCGCGGACGCGTACGACAGCTTCTACAAGAGCATCCGCGAGGGTGCGTCGCTCGTCACGATCCAGCGCGGAGGGGACCGCATGGTCAAGGCTGCGCGCGACGGGATCTACGACATCTTCCGCGTGCAGGGGATCACGGTGGTCCTGTTCATCCTCATCGCGCCCCGGATCCTGCGCGCGCTCCACATCCCGCTGTCCTACACGCCGCTCCTCACGGTGGACGTGATCGCGACGGGGATCCAGGTCGTGTTCCTGGCCATCCTGACGGTGCTGTTCTACCTCGACTACCGCAAGCTCTCGTTCACGCTGAACGTGCTGTTCTGCATGGCGAACCTGATCCTGACCCTGCTGTCGATCCAGCTCGGGCCGCGGTTCTACGGGTACGGGTTCGCGGTGTCCCTGCTCATCGTGAGCACGGCGGGGATCGCGATCCTGACGCGGCGGTTGAAGCGGCTGGAGTACGAGACGTTCATGCGGTGACGGCGCGGAGCCGAGCCGTCGCGGGCGAAGGTTGATCGTGACCGGCAACACACCCCTCGCGTACGCTGGCCAGAGATGAAGACCGCGCTCCTCACGGCCGCACTCGCCTCCTCGCTGCTCCTCGCGACGCGCGCCCATGGCGAGGTCGCGACGGTCCCCACCGATTGCCCGCCAGGCGCCGTCGGCAAGGCGACAGGCGCGTTCGGCTGGTGCGAGCCGACCGTGTGCCAGAACGATGTCCAGTGCCCGGGTGGCCAGGTCTGCCGCGCCGTCGGCCTCTGCGTGCAGGTCGGGAGCGTCGCGGCGGATCCGAGCGCGAAGCCGTCGACCCGGGACGCCTCCGGAGACAGGCTTGTGGCGACGGGCCGCTGCGGCCCGGACGGCGAGTGCCCGAAGGACACCGTGTGCAACAGGAAGGAGCGCTGCGTCGATCGGGCCGTGGCCGATCGCATGGCTCCGCTGGCCGCGCCGTCCGCCGCCGCCCTCCCCGCCACCACGCCAGCCGCCGACGGCGGAGGGAAGAAGTGTGGCTGTGACGTGCCCGGATCCCGCGCCATGTCCCCCTCCGCCCTCGCCCTGGGCTCGCTCGCCCTCGCGGCCCTCGTGGGCCGGCGCCGCCGTCCGGTGGATCGCGCTCTACCCAGGTAGAGCCACGTGAAGACCTGACGCGTCCGCTTTTCCCCGAGCGATGCGACGCACCTACATTGGCACACCTCTCGCTTGGGGAAGGTCATGCGCTCCTTGGTCATCGCCTGCGCGGCCATCGCGGCCCTCGGCGGCTGCGCCCTCCCCGCGAGCGAGGAGGACACGGGCTCGGTCGGCGAGGGAGAGAACGAGGTGAAGGTCGACACACGCACTCCCCTCGCCCGCGCGCAGTACGACGCCAACGTCGCGTTCGTGCGGAGCTACACCGCGCGCTGCAAGACGACCGGGAACAACCCGCGCGCGCTCGTCACCGGCTTCGGGCGCTATCACGGACAACGCGAGCGGCCGCGTGGTGGCGAGCCTCGTGCCGGACGCGCGCTACCCCGAGACGACCGCGCCGCCGCCGGGCCGGATCGATCCGCCGGCGCCGCAGCTCTCCGTCGGGACGAGCACCGTCGACGTCCCGGGCTTCGGCCCTGTCGACGTGTGCGGGATGATCCTGCCGGTGTACTGGGACGTCGCGTCGATCCTGATGGCGAAAGAGCTCGACGCGTTCCGCCCGGAGGTCGTCGTGATGAACGGCGTCGCGGGGCCGCGGCAGCCGATGTGGCTCGAGCTGGGGAGCATGAACAGGGCGGCGCGGAACGACGACGGATCGAACCACCTCCGCCCGGCGATCGCGCCGGGGGAGGCCTACGCGCCGATCGTGGATCGCGCCGACCTCGCGCAGCCCAACCTGATGACGTGGGGCAAGGTGCAGGCGGCCGCCGAGCAGACCCTCCTCCGGCTCGCGCACGAGCGCGCAGAGGGCGCCGAGCTCGGCGAGATCCTCCAGGGTGTCCGCCTCGCCGGCTTCCCGCGGACGTCGAACACGTACCTCTGCAACAACGTGACCTACGCGACGGGGCACCTGATGTCGCACCCCGCCAAGCGCGTCACGCTCCTCCGCGCGAGCACGAAGGCGCGCGGCGTCCCCAACCAGGTCGACGTGACGATGGCGGCCGACCACCGCGCCACGCCGCGGATGTTCGTGCACTGGCCGAGCGCGCTGTCCCGGGGCCATCACGCGCACGCGGCCGAGATCCTCGAGGCGATCGTCGGCGCGCAGCTGTCGGCCCGCCGCGACGGGCAGCTTCCCACGCCCGGCGACAACGCCCAGGCGGCCCCAGGTCTGGTCGGAGGGTCATTCTTCTAGCCTCGGAAGAATTTTCCTTGCTCACGCACCAAACTGAGTCATACCTGCACTTACCTTTCCGTTCATAGCGAGGTCCGCACCGCGATGTCCCAGTTTTCCCGTTTTTTCCCGTTGTTTCCGGCCGTTGCACTGCTCCTCGGAGGCTGCGTCGCCCCCATCGAGGAGCCGACGGAGGAGCTCGAGGAGCCGTTCTCGAGCGACATCGCCACCCTCATGAACTTCGAGTTCGACGGCGAGCTGGCCTCGAGCACGAACGCGAACCCGGCCGGGCAGATCCGGGCGCAGCTCCTCTACACGGTGGGCCACCTCAACGCGAACAACAGCGTGGCACGCCTCGGCAACCTGACGCTCACGGGCGTGACGACGACCAGCGCGGCCGGCGTGTACCGGATCAAGTACCACGCGAAGCTCCCCGTCGCGTGGGGCTCGAAGGCGAACCTCCCGGCGTCGTACGCGCTCGCGCTGCCGATGCGGCTCGACGACGGAAAGTTCTTCGACACGTACGCGCGCAGGTGCAGCGACGAGCCTGGTTCGACGACGACGGCGAACTTCTGGTACCACTACCGGCCGCGGCAGCAGGGCTGCGCGCTGGCGACGGGCGCGGCGATGACCTCGACCGCGCGCGTCACGGTGAGCACGCAGAACACGGTCGCGAAGTACCCCGAGTACCAGCGCGTGTGGGAGGACGACGAGCTCGCGGTCGTCGCGGTGTTCGGCAAGTACGAGGTGGGCGGCGGGGTCGGCGACGCGGGCGTGGACGCGTACAACGAGTTCATCTCCACGATGAACGCCGAGTTCTCCCGGAGCGGCGTGACCACGACGCCCGCGGCGCTGCCGGCGACGCCGTCGACGGTGGGGGACGTGACGTTCAAGGTGGCGCTCCCGAACGGGCGATCGATCACGCTCGTGGCGCTGCTCGTGGACGTGCTGAGCGGCGAGAACCCCACGTTCGACAGGCGGTACGCCGAGCTCACCCCGGGCGCGGATCTCATCATCTACAGCGGCCACGCGGGCCTGGGCGCGAACGTACGCTCGCTCGCGAACAAGGGGCGCTTCTTCCCCGGAAAGTACCAGGCGTTCTTCATCAACGGGTGCGACACCGAGGCGTACGTCGACAACACGCTCGCGACGCGGCGCGCCGCGCTCAACGCCGACGATCCGTCGGGCACGAAGTACATGGACATCGTCACCAACGTGATGCCCGCATACTTCGTGTCGATGCCGAACGCCTCGATGCAGCTCGTCCGCGCGCTCGCCAACCCGGCGACGCCGAAGACCTACAACGCGATCTTCAAGGGCATCGACCCGTCGCAGGTCGTGGTGGTGAACGGCGAGCAGGACAACACCTTCAACGCGTCGTACACGTGGCCCGCGAAGTGGCGCTCCAGGCAGGCGGGGACCGTCTCGAAGGGGCAGACCGTGTCGTACTCGACCGAGATCTTGCCCGCGGGATCGTACGTGTTCACGATGACCCCGGACGTGGCCGCTCCGGGCGGGGACGCGGATCTGCACGTGCGCGTCGGCGACGCGCCGACGTTGACGTCGACCTACAAGTGCCCCTCGTACCTGTACAACTCGAACGAGCGCTGCAGCGCGGTCACCCTGTCGGCGCCCGCGAGGATCTTCTACTCGGCGACGGGCGACAAGACGGGCGTGTCGTCGGGGTACGTGATCCGCGCGTTCGCGCGGTAGGCGCCTCTCCCGCGATCCGCCGTCAGGCGGCGGCGCTCCGTCCGATCACGTGTCCGACGAAGAACGGGCCCATCTTGGCGATGAACTCGCTCGTCTGCCGCGTCTTCCGCATCGCCTGCACCAGGTGGCTCAGCGGGTGGAGATCCTTGCCGACGAGGCCGATCACGAACTCGTTGTCCCCCGCGTCGATGCCGTGGCAGGCGAGGCGGACGTCGTGGGCGAGCTCGGCCTGGCCGTAGGCCATGCCGAGTGCGGCGTGCTCGCGGAGGATGTGGCTCTGGTCGATGCCCTCGAGCTTCGCGAACGCGCCCGTGCGCCGGAGCGGGTACCAGACGTGCCAGGGGAAGGCGGCGTTCGTGACGTTCCGGACGAACCGGTAGAGGAGCGCGTCGAGGAGGTCGGGCTCGTGGCCGGTCGAGTAGCTGCGGCCGATCATCGCGTAGTCGTGGCGGAGCTCCGCCTCGCGCAGGCGCGCGTTGGCGTTGAAGGCGTCGCGGATCTTCGTCGCGAAGTGAGCCGGGTCCTCGCTCCACGTGAGGAGGCCGTAGCCGAAGGGGTTCATGGTGTCCGCGTAGAGGACCGCGTCGAGCGCACGCTCGCGGAGATCCGCGAGGATCTCGTCGCCGTACGCGCGGCTCCCCTCGCCGCCGTCCCACACCAGGAGCTGCATGAACAGCCGCCGGTTCGTCGCCTGCCGCTCGCCGTCCTTCTTGCCCCCGTACTCGGAGACGTCGATCACGGGGAGGCCCTTCGCTTCGGTGGGTTGGCTCATGGTGGGGACGATTCTACGATCTCCCGGTACGCGATGACGAACCGATCGCGCAGCGCCGCGTCGTCGAGGCCACAAAAGTGCCCGCCCGCGTTCGAGCGGCCGAGGTGCTCGTGCGCGATGCATGTGCACGTCTCGTCGCGCTTGTTCGGACAGTCCGCGATGCGGCGCTCGATCACCTCCAGGAGCGGCTGCGGGAGGCGGTAGCCGTGGTGGTCGACGGCCTCGTCGTCGAGCGAGCCGCGACGCGACTCGCAATAGGTCGCGACGCCGCGGAACGCGCACGCCCTGCAGGCGATGATCTGCACGTCGATCTCGTCCCACATCCAGCCGGGCTTCACGGCCAGCGTCGCGTCGACGCCGAGGCCGACATCGCCGCAGTCGGGGCAGACCATGCCTCTCCGTACGCGCCGCGCCATCCAGGCCTACACCAGCGTCTTCACCGTGCCGCGGAAGAAGTCGCGGGCCACTGTGACCTCGTGGACCTCGTCCGGGCCGTCGGCGATGCGTGCCGCGCGCGCGCCGCGGTACCAGGTCGAGAAGGGCATGTCCTCGCTGAAGCCCAGCGCCCCGTGGAGCTGGATCGCATCGTCGAGCACCTTGCACAGGAGGCGCGCCACGTGGGTCTTCGCCATCGAGGAGTAGGGGCGGGCCTCCTTGTCGAGGCCCTTCTCGAGCATCGACGCACAGTGGAGCGTCATGAGGTTCCCCGCGTGGAGACCCGCGACGTTGTCGAAGATCATCTTCTGCACGAGCTGATGGCGCGCGAGCTCCTTGCCGAAGCTCGTGCGCGCGAGGAGGTACGGCTTGCACATCTCGAGCGCGCGATCGGCCAGCCCGAGCCAGCGCATGCAGTGGGTGAGCCTCGCCGGGACGAGGCGCGCCTGCGCGAGGCGGAACCCCTGCCCTTCCCCGCCGAGCACGGCCGCGGCGCTCACGCGCACGCCGTGGTACTTGATCTCCGCCTCGCGGTGGGCGAGCAGGGACGGCGCCATCACGGGCACGTCCCGGACGTGCTCGACGCCCTCGGCGTGGCGGTCGACGGCGAAGAGGGTGGCGCCCATGCGCGGATCGTCGCTGGTGCGTGCCATGACGATCAGGAACGCCGCGTCCCCGCCGCCGGTCGTGAACCACTTGTGGCCGTCGAGGACCCACCCGTCCCCCTCACGGCGCGCGGTCGTGCGGAGGTTCCCCGGATCGGAGCCCGCGCCCGGGGCGGGTTCGGTCATCGAGAAGCCGCTCGTGATCTCGCCGTTCACGAGCGGGACGAGCCACCGCTCGCGCACCTCGGGGCTCGCGACCCGGATGAGGAGATCCATGTTCCCCTGGTCGGGCGCGTCGCAGTTGAACGCCGCGGCGCCCACCATCGAGCGTCCCATCTCGCGGAACAGGGCGCACATGCCCATGATGCCGAGGCCGAGGCCGCCCAGGTCCGCGGGCAGGTGGGGCGTGTAGAGGCCCGCCGCCCTGGCCTTCGCGCGCAGGGCCCGCAGCGTGGTGCGATCCTTCGCGCGGTCCTCCTCGACGACGCGGGCCTCGACGGGGAGGACCTCGTCGTCCATGAAGCGGCGCACCTGGTCGCGGAGGGTGGTGAGCTCGGGGCCGAGGTCGAAGTCGATCATGGTCCGATCTCCCCCCCGACGACGAACCGCGGGCTGTTCACGGCCAGCTTCTCGATCAGTGTATTCTGCACGTGCTTCGTCACGAGGGCCTCCTCGTCCGGCGAGAGCCCCTCCCGGATCTTCGCGGCGAGCCGGCGGTTCCCCTCGGCGATCGCCCTCTTCATCGCGGGCATCGCCGTCGCTTCCGGCAGATCCGGGAAGATGCCCCGCAAGCGCGCGAGTTCCTCCCGGTTCTGCGCGTCCTCGCCGTCGCACTCCTGCGCCACGCTCGCGCAGAGGTGCGCCGCGATGAGGAGTCGGAAGGACACCTTGGGATCCGTCACGAGCGGCCGCACCTCCTGCCCGAGGAACCTCGCGACCGCGAGGAGGATCGTCTCGCGTGTGGGCTCGTCCTGCATCTACAGCCTCCCTCGCTCGATGAGGCGCAGGGCCTCGTGCTCCATCTCGGCGGCGCGGCGGCCGATCGCGACCAGCTCGAAGTCGGCGGCGCCGCCGTGGACGTACCGCTCGCCCTGGTACACGCTGCCCACCGCCCAGTTGAGGTTGCCGAACACCTCCCAGTAGTGGAGGAGCGCAAGGTCGAGGTGCACGCCGGACGCCGCCTCGTACGCCTCGTAGAAGGGCTCGCGCCTGGAGAAGCCACCGACCGGGAGGTCGTTCTTGCCGAAGCGCCAATCGCGCACGCTGATCCAGGCGAGGTCCTCGTAGCGCGAGCCGAAGTGGGCGAACTCCCAGTCGAGGATCGCGGAGAGGCCATCGGGCGTGACGAGGAAGTTGCCCGTGCGGAAGTCGCCGTGCGTGAGGACCCACGGCTCGGGCGGCGGCGCGTGCGCGAGGAGCCACCGGTGGATCAGCTCCAGCGCGGGGCGCGGCGCGTGCATCGCGTCGATCGACGTGCGGATCCGCGCGAGGTGGATGTGCGCAGCGCCGGCCGACGAGCGCTCGGCCTCGCTCGCCGCCGTGGCGCCGTGGACCTCGGGCGCGCTCCCCGGGGTGATCTCGTGGATGCGCGCGAGCTCGCGGGCGAGGGCACGCGGCAGCTCCTGGCGCGCTCCGGCGAGGTGCGGGGCGGAGACGACCTTGCGGCCGATGGCCTCGCCCTCGGCCCAGTCGAGGAAGTAGAAGCCCGCCCCCTCGCGGAGGAGCCCCTCTCCGGGAAAGCGCGCACGCGGCGTCTTCACGCCCGCGCGGACCGCCGCCTCGATCGCGCGGAGCTCGTCCTTCCGGCGGAGGCTCTGCGGCAGCGACGTCGCCGCGTCGCTGCGGAGGGCGAGGCGGCACCTCTCGCCGTCGAGGACGGCGTCGACACGCAGGTTCTCCTGGCACGCGCCCCCGAGGAGCGGCTCGACGGAGGTGACGTCCACGGCCCGGCCCGTCGCGGCGGCGAGGTGGCTCGCGATCCTCGCGGGGAGAGAGCGGTCAGGCTCCATGGAAGCGGTGGTGTATCACGCCTGAGCGGCGGACGTGTATCTTCGAGCCCGATGAAGCGGCTCGCACCCCTCCTCGCGCTGCTGACCCTCGCGATCGCCTGCGCGTCGCTCGATCCCATCCCCCACGGCGAGTGCGGGAACCGGGTGATCGAGGCGCACGAGGACTGCGACGTCTTCGCGGCCGGACCGGGCACGGTCTGCCGTGCCCCCGGCGAGGAGGGTGAGTGCCGCCTGGACTGCGCGCGCGGGAAGTGCCCCGGGGGCTGGGGTTGTGGCGTGGACCGGATCTGCCGGCAGCCTTCCGGCGCCTTCGTCGAGGGCGGCGTCCTCGCGTCGGGCGTGAACAAGCTCCGCGTCGGGGATCTCGACGGCGACGAGCGCGCCGACGTCGTCAGCTCGACGGCGCTCCTGCCCGACGGGACCGCGAAGACGCGCGTCCACTTCGTGGGGAGCGACGGAAGACCGGACGGCTCCCTCGACATCGGGCGCATCGGCTCCGCGGAGGTCGTCCCCCTCGGCCGCGGCCGCGCGATCCTCGGCACCCGGATCGGCGCCGTCCACTTCACGGTGGACGCGGCGCGCGAGCTCGTACCCGCGCTCAACCCGGTGGCGATCACGGAGGGCGCGGCCGTGTTCTTCCCGGTGTTCGTCGATCCCCGCCGACCCGCGCCCGAGGGCGCGAGGGATGTCGTCTCGGAGCTCTTCGTCGCGCGGGCGCTACCGGACGGCGAGGTCGTACTCGAGGACGCGGCGACGACGCCCCACGAGATCGCACGCCTCGGGCGCGTGGACGTGAAGCGGGTCCGGTTCCTCACGGGCGCCCCGGGGCGACCGCTCCGCCTGACCCCGTCGAGCTCGATCTGCGGCGACATCCTGGCCTGGGAGATCGGCGGACGGAAGGTCACGCTCGCGTCGCCCTGCGTCTTCGTGACGAATGCGTCGCCCGCCGTGCAGGCCGCGACCGGCAGCCCGGTGATCACCTACGAGCTCCCGAGCACCTTCGCGCCGACCACGGGCATCGAGTCCGTGTTCGTCGGCAACGCGTTCGACGCGACGTCGCAGGAGATCTACCTCGCGGGCCGCGATCTCACGGACGGCCTCGCGCGCCTCTTCACCATCGACCCCCTGCGCGGCATCTCGTCGTTCACGAACCGCACGACCGCTCTCCCGCTCCGCACGGGCGTCGTGGCCGTCGGCGACCTCGACGGCGACGGCAAAGGCGACGTCGTGACGTCCCAGCGCCTTCTCCTCTCGCGCGGCGCGAGCGCGGCCCCGGCGGATGGGGGCGCCCCCGCCGCGGACGGCGGGTCGCCGCTCGCGGTGTCGACGCTGATGAAGCTCGACAGCGCGTGGACGGAGGCGGTCGTCGGGGACTTCGACGGCGACGGTCGCACCGACGTCACGGCGCGCGTGGCGGGCAAGGCGGACCTGGATCTCGTGACGGTGCACGGCGTCGGGCCCACGCTCGCTGCCGTCCGCACGGAGGGCGCGCCGGAGATGCTCGCCGCCGGCGACTTCGACGGCGACGGCGTCTCGGGCGTCGCCTATGCGGAGCCGGCACCGAGCGTCGGCGGGGCACCGGCGTCGCGGGTCCGAATCGTCCATGGCAGCCGCGACGGGGGTCCCCGTGGAACGGTCACCGTCGGCGTCGTCACGAACCTGGTGGCCCTGACCAACGCGGGCGCGCTCGACGGCGGCGCGATCCTGGGCGCGCTCGACAACCTCCTCGTCACGACGATAGGAGCGGACGACGACGGCCGCACGCGGACACGCTCCTACCTGGTCCTCGGCTCGGCGGAGCGCATCCCGACCGCGCCGATCCTGCCCGTGGGGGGCATCTCGGCGGCCGCCGTCGCCGCGAGGCTCGGGTCGCGAACGGCGAGGGACGTCCTGATGCTGCCGTTCCTCCTCACCCCGTGCACGTGTGATGGATCGCTGCTCCAGGACCACTGCGTGCGGGGCGCGTCGTACGCGCCGGTCGCCCTCTCCCGGAGCTCCCCCACCGGGAGCGAGCACTGTGGTTCACGGCCCGCGCCGTGGCCCATGACAGCGGCACCGCCCCAGATCCGCCTCCTTGCGTCGAAGAAACCCGTCGACTGCCGGATCGGGGACTTCACGACGGTGTTCGCCCTCGACGCGGTGCGCCTGGCCGCGGGCGACCTCGACGGGGACGGCAGGGACGAGGTCATCGTGGTCGCGTCGACCAACGACGCCATCGGCGATCCGCAGCCGAAGCTCGGGCCCGGGCAGGTGTTCCTCGTGCGTCAGCGCGCGAGCGCCCCCGAGGAGGACTGTCGGCTGGCGTCCGCGGCGAAGTTCGGAACGCTCGAGACGACGCCGATCGCCACGCTGACGCGGGCCATCGATCGCGACGCGGACCTGGCGATCGCCGACGTCGACGGAGACGGCAGGAACGACGTCGTGCTCGTCCAGGGGATCTCCGACGCGCGCGAGCTCGTGGTCCTGTTCAACGAGGGAAGCGGGAAGCTGGCGGCGCCCGCCGTCGTGGCGAAAGCATCGGCGTTCGGCTTCGCGCGCGTGCTCGCGGGCCCGCCGTCCCTCGTCGCGGCCGTGACGCAGGAGTCCGGCGTGGCGCTACAGAGGCTCGACATGAAGCGCGGCGGCGTGGCGACGAACGTGCCGCTCGCGCCCGGCCTCGATCGCGCGATCACGGCGGTGACCCTCCAGATCGGCCGGCCGCTCGAGGCGGTGTCCGCCATCGTCGGGGGCGACGTGGACGGGGACGGCGTGGACGACCTCGTCGTGGTGGACCGCGGCGAGGCGCGCGTCTTCCGCGGACGGGCCAGGGATTGAGGAGAGGGGCTGGCCCTCGGGCGGAACAGCTGCGAATTACCGCTAGCTTCCGGCGCCCGCCGCGCTAGAGTCCCGCACCCGAAGAGGTGCGCCGTGACGATCAAGCCTTCCGATCTCCATACGATTCCTCTCTTCCGCGGCATCCCCGACGCGCAGCTCGCCGAGCTTCTGGGCGCGTTCGAGAAGGTGAGCCGCAAGCAGAAGACCGTGATCTTCCGCGCCGGTGACACGCCCGACCGCTTCGAGCTTCTCGTGAAGGGGGAGCTCCTGGTCGAGGAGGAGGGGGCCGCCAGGTTCACGCTTCGGCCCGTGAGCCCCGTGGGCGAGCTCGGCGCGCTCACGCACATCCCGCGCAGCACGACGGCCACGGCCATCACCGACGTCGAGCTCCTCGAGCTCCCGGTGACGGATCTCCTCGGCTTCTTCGAGAAGAACGCCGACATCGGCTTCGCGTTCTACCGCAACCTCCTGGGCGTCGTGAGCGACAAGGTCCGGCGCGACCGCCGTCGCATGGACGAGATGCGCGGAAACATCATTCGCACGCAGAAGGCGATGAAGTCCATGCGCGAGCTGGTCCTCGCGGCGCACGAGACCGAGCTGTCGCGCCCGCTCTTCGAGCAGCTCGACGACCTCATCCAGAACAACCGGCGCGCGAACTACCGCGTCACGCCCGCCCCGGGCTACTCGGCGAAGCTGCGACTCGACGACGGCAAGTTCCTCGACGTGCTCGAGGTGAGCCAGGGTTACCTCAAGCTCGACGGCAAGACCGCGGAGCTGACGCGGGACCGCTCGTTCTGGGCGGGCGTGCTGGTGCTGCCGACGGACGAGATCCTGGTGTCGGGGAGCATCACGCGCGAGGCGAAGGACGGCGTCGTCGTGAAGCTCGACACCCTGGTCGACGAGTTCAAGGCGAAGCTGGACGACTACACGACGAAGCTGCAGCTGCTCGATTTCGTGGTGTAGAACCGTCGGCGGTCCGCCGATGTTCTACTACCTATCGAAGATCCTCGACCTCGGGCTGTCTCCGCTGACGTGGACGCTCGTCCTCCTCGCGCTCGGGATCCCGTGGCGCCGGCGCATGCGGTGGAGGCGCCGGCAGCGGCTATCGCTGCTGCTCGCCTTCTTCGTGCTCCTCTTCTTCTCGCTGGAGCCGGTGTCGGCGCGCCTCCGCTGGCGTCTCGAGGCCGACGTACGCCCGGCGACGCTCCCGCCCGGTGAGACGTACGACGCGATCATCCTCCTCGGCGGTGTCGTCGACGAGCGCCCCGCGGAGCAGTGGCACGCCTTCGCGTTCAACGAGAACTCCGAGCGCCTCCTCGCGACCTTCGACCTCCTCCGTGAGGGCCGCGCGGCGGCGGTCATCATCACCAGCGCCCCCACCCCGGGGATCGCGGAGGAGGCGCGCGAGTCCCCCGTCCTCGGCGCCCAGCTCGAGCGCTGGGGCATCCCGCGTGAGCGCATCGTGCTCGAGGAGCGAGCGCGGAACACCCGGGAGAACGCGGTCTTTTCCGCCGAGATCGCTCGCGCCCGCGGGTGGTCGCGCCTGCTCCTGGTGACGAGCGCGTTCCACATGCCGCGGGCGCTCGGGTGCTTCCGCAAGGTGGGGCTCCCCGTCACGCCATTCGCGGCCGACTACAAGGCCTACGATCCGGCGCGGTACCCGCTCTCGTGGGAGCCCCGATCGAAGCACTTCGAGCACAGCGCCTCCGCGCTGCGAGAATTCTCGGGGATCTGGATCTATCGACTACGCGGCTACTCCGAGTGAACCCGATTTGCTAGCTTGGGGGCATGCGCCGCCTTGCCGTTCCCGTGCTCGTCCTGTCCGTCGTCGCCGCCTGCTCCTCCGCCGATCCGACGCCCGCGCAGAAGACCGATCCCCCCAAGCCTGCGACGCGCACCTTCAAGGCGCTCGAGCCGCTCGCGAGCGCGAAGACCACGCTCGACGTGACGTTCACACCGAAGATCGCGCGGCGGCTTTCGTCGGCGGGGCAGAACCCCGTGAAGCCCGACGCGCTCGACGGCTACCTGAAGGAAGGAGCGGGCGACCAGACGACGCTCCCCGGCGTGCCGCACGCGACGCGCGTCATCGACGCCTCGACGCCGCCCGCCGCGGGCCCGAAAGCCAAGCGCCTCACGCGCTTCGTGCACGTGCCCGACTTCCAGATCGCGGACGACGAGTCCCCGACGCGGCTCGCCCGCTTCGACACCTCCGAGGGCACCGACGCCGCCGCGCGTCCGCAGGACGCGTACCAGTGCCGCGTCCTCAACGCGACGGTGCGCACGGTCAACGCGCTCCACAAGAAGGACCCGATCGACTTCGTCCTGCTCGGCGGAGACAACGCCGACAGCGCGCAGCAGAACGAGGTGGAGTGGGTACTGGGAATCCTCGGCGGCGCCGCGTCGGTCCAGTGCGACTCGGGCGACGACACCGACATGATCGCGGGGCCCGACAACGACGGGAAGGATCCTTTCAAGCCCGAAGGCCTGCTCATGAAGTGGCTCTGGGTCACGGGAAACCACGACATGCTCGTCCAGGGCAACGTGAAGGTGGACGAGGGCACCAAGCTCAAGGCGGTCGGCAACACCACGGCCGGCGGCACGCGCAACTACAGCACGGACAAGCGCGGGCCCATCGAGTCCGGCGACTTCATCGTGCCCGACCCGAAGCGCGCGCTCCTCGATCGCAAGGCGCTGATGGCGAAAATCGCGGCGGACGGCGATGGCCACGGCGTCGGCGCGAAGCAGAAGGAGCTCGGCAAGGCCATCTACACCCACGACGTCGCGGGCACGCCCATCCGCTTCCTCGTGCTCGACACGGGCACCGAGACGGGCGGCGACGCGGGGATCATCCGGCGCGGCGACCTCGACGGGGTCATCAAGCCTCTGCTCGACCAGGCGAAGACCGAGGGCAAGTGGGTCATCCTCGCCTCGCACCACGCGGTCGGGAGCCTCACCCTCGACGGCGGCGCGCTCGGCTCGAAGCAGGCCGACGCGGTACCGCCCGACGAGTGGGTCGAGGTCGTGGGCGCGTACCCGAACGTGATCTTCAGCATGGTCGGGCACACGCACCAGCACAAGGTGGCGCCCGTGACGCCGAAGGCAGGGCACGCGTGGTGGGAGGTGATGACGAGCGCGATCGCGGACTACCCGCACCAGTTCCGCACGATCGAGGTCTTCGACCAGGACAACGGCTGGATCATGATGCGCGCGACGTGCGTCGACTACGCGACGGACGGAGATCCGGTGGCAGCGGAGGGGAAGCGGCGGGGGGTCATCGATTTCGTCTCCGGGTGGCTGCCCGACAACGGGCCGGGCGCGGACAAGGACCGGAACGTCGAGCTGTGGATCAAGAAGCCTTGAAGAGGGTCGTGGCCTTCGTCCTCCTCGGCGGCGTCGTCGGGTGCGACAAGCTCACGACGAGCTGGGCCGGACCGCCCGGCACGGTCGTACCGCTCTCGAGCGGACAGCCGGCCCCTGGCGCGACCGGCAAGCCGATCCAGGCCACGGCGCTCGCCGCGATCGACGCGGGGGCCGAGCTGTCGGACTTCGCGCAGGCGAAGGAGTACCGGAAGAACGGTCAGACGTGGATGGCGCGCATGCTCGTCGAGAAGAAGGCCCTCTCGGACGCCGGAACGAAAGAGGATGTGCAGTTCCTCGCGGAGATCTGCGCCGATCAGGGCGACACGAAGTGCGTCGACGCGTGCAACAAGAAGCTGGGGACCAAGATGTCCGCGAAGACGAAGGGGTCGGCCGCGGTCGACCCCGGCCTCCCCTCCGCGATCCCCGACGACGACCTCGCGAAGGCGCGCGAGGCGCTCCACCGCGGCGACAAGAAGCGGGCGCGCGCCATCCTCGAGCCGCGGATGCTGGAGAACAAGGCGTCGCACGACGAGATCCAGCTGCTCCACGAGCTGTGCCGGCTCGAGGACGACAAGATGTGCATGGCGCTGTGCAAGACGCGGCTGTAGCGAGCGGGACGGCCGGGCGAGCTTCGGCCCGGCGGCGCTAGGGGGTCCGCTTCAGCGCGGTGATCCGGAGCGGCCCGTCCTTCGTCTCGGTGAAGGTGAACTCGACCTTGTCGCCCGGCTTCACGCCGACCATCTGGTCCCCCGACACCGCGAAGCCCATGGTCATCGCCTTCATGTAGCCGGGGATGTCCTCGTGGGCGATCCGCACTACGCCCGTCTTCGTGTCGAACGTCTGGACCGTGCCTCGCGTGGAGCGGACCTCCAGGTCGGCGGCGGCCGGGGGCGCATCCTTCTTGCACGCGGTGAGGACCTCGCCCGAGAGGGCAAGGACGAGGAGGGTCCCCGCCGCGAGCGTGGAGGAGCGCGTGATCATCGCCCGTTCACCAGGTCGTCCAGATGGTTCATCGCCTTCTCCAGTGTATCCTTGTGGGGTCCGAACGAGAACCGCACGTAGGACTTGAAACGCGACGGGCGGCCGCTCCGGCGCTTGCCGGGGTTCACGTCGAAGAACTCGCCGGGGACGCAGATGACCTTCTTCTCGAGCGCCGCGCGGAAGAAGCCCATCCCCTCGGAGAGAGGCGCCGGGAGATTCGACACGTTGCCCCAGCAGTAGAACGTGCCGTCCGGGACGCGGTCGAAGCGAACGCCGATGCGCTCGAGGCGCGACAGCATGCGGTCGCGCTTGTCGCGGAAGGCGGCGTGAATCGCGAGGGTCTCCTGCACGACGTGCGCCTCGCCGAGCAGGGGTACGGCCGCGCGCTGGAGCGGCTTCGATCCGCCGCCGTCCAGGAAGGAGCCCGCGCTCGCGAAGCCCTCGATCACGCGCCGCGGGCCGACCGCCCACGTGATGCGCCAGCCGGGGTAGCGCCAGTTCTTGGTGAAGCCGTCGAAGATCACCACCGGATCCTCCTCGACGTCGCGGACGTAGCGGGCCGCGCTCTCGACGGGGAGCTGCCCTGGCCGCACGCGGTAGATGTAGTGCGAGTAGAACTCGTCGAGCAGCAGCGTGCAGTCGAGGTCGCGGGCGGCGGAGACCCACCGCTCGAGGTCCTCGCCCTCGACGAGCTTGCCGGTCGGGTTGCACGGGTTCGACAGCAGCACCGCAGACAGGCCGCGGCCGAGGACCTCGCGGCGGAGATCGTCGGCCGTGAACGAGTACCCGCGCTCTCCGTCGAGGAGGATCGGGATCGAGGTGAACGCCTTGAAGATGTCGAGGAGCTCCTCGTACGCGGTGTAGTCGGGGATGAAGTGCCCGAGGTTGATCTGCCCGAGGCTCGCGGCGGCGCGCGTGAGGGCGGCGCGCCCTCCGCCCGAGACGCAGACGTTGTCCGCCGTGTAGCGGCTGCCGCGGCCCTTGCGGTAGAGCGTGTTGTAGAGATCCGCGATGGCCTCGCGGAGCTCGCGCAGACCACCGACGGGCGCGTACTCCTGGTCGTCCACGTGGATCTCGATCGCGCGAACCCGCGCCGGCGCGCCGTCGAGATCGGCCGTCTCCGGCTGGCCCTGGCCCAGGTTGCACCAGTCCGGATCCTGCGTGGAGAAGCCGAGCTTGTTGGCCTCGCTCGTCACGTAGATCACCCCCGTCTTCGGGACGGGGCGGAACGCGTGGGGTCCGGGGTCTTCGGCCATGTCTCGCAACCGATTGTAATTACAATGGTTTCGCCGTGTCAATCGCGGCGGAAATTTCGGGTGCCCCGCCGGCGACGGATCGCGGACCATGTTCGCGGCCCTGCTCATGGACAAGCCGTCCGCGCTCCCGCCAGCCGCGACCGCACGGGCATCGGCGCCGACGCGCCGACGCTTCGAGGCCGAGGCGCGCGAGCTCGCGCCGCTCGTGCGCGCGGTCATCGCGGCGGTGCTGCGCGAGGGCGTGCACCACCCGGACGTGGAGGACGCGACGAACGAGACTCTGCGGCGCGCGCTCGAGAGCGAGAGCACGGTCCACGGCCCGATTCGCCCCTGGGTGCTCGGCATCGCGCGGCACGTCGCGCTCGACGTGCACCGCGCGCGCAAGCGAAGGCGCACGCGCGAGGTGGAGGAGCCGCACACCGAGGAGCCCGCGAGCGTGCGCTTCGTCGAGGGCCTCGCGGATCCGGGCGCGCGGCAGGACGACGAGTTCGCGCGCAAGCAGCAGCTCGAGAAGATCGTGAGCCTCCTCGACACGCTGCCCGAGGGCCAGCGCAACGCGCTCGTGCTCTTCCACGCCGAGGGACTCGGGTACCAGGAGATCGCCGCGCGCCTCGGCGTGCCCCTCGGGACGGTCGCGACCTGGGTGACGCGCGCGCGCCGGGCCCTCGCCGAGGCGCTCGAGGACGAGGTTCTGGGGGCGAAGGATCCACGCAAAGGAAGGAAGCCATGAGACAGGAACTCCTCCCGCCCGAGCTGGTCTGGGGTGAAGGCGGTCACGTGAGCGACGTCGTGCTCACGACGATCGGCGACGGCGAGGCCGGGGTGCCGCCCGACGCCCGCGCGCACGTCGACGGGTGTGTGAAGTGCAAAGCCGCCCTCGGCAACGTGGCTCTCCTCTCGCTGTACGCGCACGAGAACATCGTCGCCGCGCGGGATCTCGGGATGCTCGACGCGAGGGCGAAGGACGCCGCGGCCGCGACCGCGACCGCGAGCTTTCGGTTCCCGTTCGGCGCCGTCGTCTTCGCCTTCGCCCTGGCGCTCGTGACGTGCATCCCGGGCATCCTGGAGGCGCCCGACGACGCGCGGAGCGCCGGCGAGTTCGTGCAGCGCAACCTGCACGTGCTGATGCACCACTTCACCACGTCGCTCCGCGTCTCCGAGGGCGCCGCCTCGCAGGGCGCGCTCGTCCTCACCGTGACGTCGACGCTGTTCCTCACGTTTCTCGCCCTCCTCGTCGCGCGCCGCAAGGCCGCACACCACCCGGAGAGCCCGTAGATGTCGCGCCTGGAGAGTCCCATGTCCGTTCGATCGAAGCAGTGGTTCCGTAGGCTCCTCGTGGTGATCGCGCTCGCGGTGGGCGTCGGTCTCCTCTCGCGGGGCTCGCTCGCGAGCGTCACCGCGGCAGGCGCGTGGCCCGAGCGGGAGAAGAAGGTCTCGGTGCGCCTGGCGGGCACGCGCACGGAGGCCATCGAGAAGCTCGCGGACGTGGCGGGCTGGAGCGTCGTCCTCCCGACGAGCCTGAACGAGGACGGCGAGAAGCTCGACGTGGTCGTGAAGGACCAGGCTCCGCTCGACGCGCTCGAGGCGATCCTCCACCCGGGCGACTTCGTCGCCACGCGCAAGGGGCAGATCGTGACGGTCCGGAAGGCCGAGGCCAGGGACGCCGACGCGACCACGGTGATCGCGACGCCTCCCACCGCTCCGACACCGCCCACCGCTCCGACGCCGCCCACCGCTCCGACGCCGCCTGCCACGGTCGACGCGCCGGTCGACGCCGCCGTCGCGAGCAAGACCGACGCGAAGGAGCACGGTACGCGCGAGGGCGAGGATCGCACCGTGATGGGCGGGAACCTCACCATCGGCAAGGACGAGGTGGTCGCCGACGTGGCCGTCCTCGGTGGGAACGTCGACGTGTACGGCACGGTGACGGGTGACATCGCGGTCACGGGGGGATCCGTGAAGGTCCACGACGGGGCGCACGTGCGCGGCGACGCGACGGCCATCGGCGGAGCGCTCGAGCTCGAGCGCGGGGCGCGCGTCGACGGCGACGTCGGCGTCGTCGCAGGCTACCTGAAGCGGCACCCGGGCTCGATCATCCGCGGGAAGATCGTCGACAGCGAGGGCCCGCGGAAGGCGCGGTCCTCGGTGGGCGAGGGGAAGCAGGGCCCCGATCACGACGTCGAGCCCGCCGCGGAGCCATCGTTCCTCTCGCGCGTCCACGACAAGATCGGCAGCTCGCTCCGGCGCGCGACGCTGCTCTACGTGTTCGGCGTGATGATGCTCGCCGTCGCGAGCCGACGCATGGAGTCGCTCCGGATCGAGGTCGCCTCGCGGCCGATGCGCTCGGTCGCGCTCGGCGTCGTGGCGGGGATCGGCGCGGTCGGCGTACTGGTGCTTCTGTGCATCACGATCATCGGGATCCCGCTCGCGGCGCTCCTCGCGCTCGGCGGCGTGGTGGCCGTGTACGCGGGCATCGTCGCCGTGCTGACCACGATGGGCGCCGGGCTCCTCGGACACCGAACGAAGAACCCCTACGTGCACCTCGCGGCCGGCTGCGTCCTGTTCTTCCTCATCGGCGCGCTACCGTGGGTCGGAGGGCTCCTCACCACGGTCGTGACGCTGATGGCGATCGGCGTGTGCGCGAGCACGCGGGTCGGAGGTGCGGCGCGACGGGTCACCTCGTGACGTCGAGCGTGCCGGCCAGCTTGCCCTTCGGGTCCCGGCACCTCCAGCATGTAGCGGATCGCCTCCACGGCGAAGGCGTTCGTGGCCAGGTCCCAGAAGGCCAGATCCCGCGCGGCGAGCGCCAGAGGGACCGCCTTGGTCTCGCCGGGCTCGAGGTGCACACGGGCGAACGCGCGGAGGTCGCGCGGCGCTCGCTCCACCCTCGAGCCCTGCGCCGAGACGTAGAGCTGCACCACCTCGTCGCCCGCGACGTTGCCGGTGTTCGTCACGTCCACGGTCGCTGTGACGGTGCCCGACCTCGGGATCTCCGCCGCCGAGAGGCGCAGCCGCGCGTACGCAAACGTCGTGTACGAGAGAAAGCCACATTCGACGCGTGCGGAGACCCTGTCGAACGGAGGAAGCTGGGCCTCGTCCCGCGGGGGGGCGCCCGCGCGCCCGTCAGGAGCCGAGCCTGCGTCGGTTCCACGCGTGCTCCCGCTGCATGCCCTCCTCGGTGAGGCGCGTGATGTGCTTCTCGAGCTGCCCTCCGATGAGCGGGATCTCGCACTTGACGGCGAAGGTCACGACGTACGAGGAGCCCGTCCCCCGGGCCTCGATGGCAACGTCCCCCGTGATGGTCGTCCGCGCCGACGGGATGGAGACGGTCATCCGCGCCTTCCTCGCCTCGGGATCCCAGGTCTTCGTGTCGGTCACGCGGTTCCGCGGTGCGAGGAAGCGCTTCGCGAACGGAGGGACCTCCGCGAGGACTTCGCGCGTGTTCGTGACGGTGGTGCCGGTGGAGCTGACGTCGATGCTCGTGTCCCCGAAGGCCTCGCTGCGCGCCTGGACCGTCGCCGAATCGGAGAGGAGCGCGTAGACGACGTCGGGGGCCTGGTCGTAGGTGAACCGCAGGGTCGGCATGGTCGTGGAGCGTAGCAGGATCACCGGTACCAGCCCGCGTCCATCCAGAGGTGCGAGGCGCCGCCGTCCAGTAGTGCTGCCCGGTCGCGACCGGGACGTTCCACGACGCGACCTTGGCCTCCACGCGGGCCTTGACCGGCTTGGCCTCGGCAGCCTTCGGGTGGTCGAGGTCCGAGAGGTCGGCCTTTGACCTCCCCCGCCCGGCGGTACCAGGGAAAATGTCAGCCCGGTTCGAGGCTGAGCAGGTCGCCGGCGAGGTGGTACACGCGGTAGCCGGCGCCATGCGTGACCAGGTCGAAGAGGGCTGCCCCCACGGTGAAGCTGTGTCCGCCGACCTCGATGTGGAACGTGTCCGGCGACCGCGAGTGGCGCACCCGCGTCTTCGACGCGGGCCCCTCCGCGAGCGCGCAGCCCCCCCCATCGTACTGCCGGCGCCGCTTGCCGACGCTCAGGAACTGGAACACCGCCAGCGCCGCGAACACCAGGGACAGGAGGACGCCAGCCCCTGCCATCGCGTAGACGGCGTTCATGTCGACGCGCTCGACGGGCTCGCGGAGCGTGCTGTAGAAGAACGCCGCGCCGCCGGTGCCGCCGAGGATGGTGAGGATGGCCAGCAAGACCAGGAAGACCGCGCAGCCGATCCCGGACCTCCGGCCCCGCGACGTCTGCGAGGGGTGAAGCCGCCCCGCGCGGTTCATCGCGAGGTGCTCCCGGCCGAAGCCGTGAGCGCGGCCCAGCTGGTCGACGTACGCTTGCAGGTTGGGTGCCGGCATCATGGCGTCACGCGACCCGGGCGCGGGCGGACGCGAGCACGACGTGGAGCGGGATCTCCAGGTCCTGGAGGCTGCTCGGATCGCGCCCGAAGGAAAGGCAGATCTCGCCGCGATCGTACGACAGCGCGTACTCGCCCACCGGTAGCGCCGCGAGGGCCGCGCGGACGTTGGGATCGACGAGCGCGCGGGCGGCGTCGGGCACATCGCATTTCATCTGCACGATCCGATCGAAGGCCGGATCGCCGGTCGGCACGGCGTGGAAGTGAGGTTGGAAGCCATAGCCTCGTTCGATCTGCACGTTGAAGGCCCGCTGCGCGGGGGCATAGGCGCGGGCGTGCGCCCGCGTCCCGCGCCGGTGCATGCGCCCGCTCTGCTCGTGCGTGAACACGAGCCGGACGGGCGTGCCCTGCACGTTGCCCTCGAGGATCTTCGAGCGCGTCGACGGGCCCGTGAAGCTCCCGCCGTCCTCCTCGCGGAACGCGATCCCGAACTTCTTCGCGCACGCGGGCCAGATCGCGTCCTGCGCCCGGAGGAAGCGGACGATCGCGATCACGATCCCGATGAAGACGACGCCGCCGGCGACGATCATCGCCCACTGCTGCATCTCGTAGGTGCTCATCGCCAGCAGCATGGCCGCGAATTTTGCCACGTTTGCGACGCGTCAACAACCGAACTGGTGACCAAGATCAGTCCTCGCAGCGCTCGTTGGTGACCTTCGGGAGGAGCACGCGCGCCCGCCTGAGCGCGTCGGGCGTCGGACTCGAGCCCGAGGCCAGACGGAGCGTCATCTCCCTCCTGCCAGAGGCCTCGACGATGGCCGTCGCGAGCGGGGCGCCGCCGTTGTCGAGGACGTACGCGACGCCTCCCCTCGGGGAGCGCGCCGTGGTCGCGACGGTGAACGTCGGAGCCGAGACCTCCTTCACCATGTCGGCGAAGACATAGCCCTTCGGCGCCACGCCGCGCACTTCGGCTGGCTTCGAGACGGGATCGGGACCGTAGCAGCGTGCCTGCCTCAGGTTCACGACGACGCGGTAGCGCGTGTCACGATCGAACTGGTCCGAGCGCAGCCGGAGCGTGCTCGCCCGCCTCGTCGCGGTGAGGACGGTGAAGTACACGCGGTCCCCGCCGGTCTTCTCGAGGAAGCCGGTGCTCTCGGGGCGGACGCCATCCTCCTCGCCGGCCCCGATCATGATGCGGAAGGCCCCGTCGACGATGTCGACGTTCGTGATGGGCACCTCCGCGACGCCCGCGGGCGCGGCGCTCGTGTTGCCGGCGTCGATGAGCACGTACTGGCCCACGGCCTCGGTGGCCGAGAACCCGCGCTCACCGAAGGAGGCCCTCAAGGTCGAGGTGGCGTCGTCGACCGAGCGTACCTTCCCGCGGCCTCCCGCGCGGAGCGCGCCGTCGCAGGTCACGAGGTAGACGTCCTTGCTCCGATCGACACGTAGTCCCTTCGGGTTGGAGAAGGCGATGCGCGCCTCGCCGCTGGTGTCGGAGGTCTCGATCTTGCCGAGGATGTGGCCGTAGGGTGTGGCGGGAGGGCCCGCACACCGAGGGGCGGCGTGGGCGAGCGGGGTCGAAGCGGCGAGCACGAGCGCGGGGACGGACACGAACGAGAGGATCTTGTGCATGAGGGGCCCCCTCGCAAGGCGGGTGCCAGGCGAACGGCCGTGGAGATTCGCAGGGATCGCGCGTACCCGGCGGGGCGCGCCCGGGCGCGCCCAGGGGTCAGGCGCCGCGGAGCACGCGGGCGGGTTCGAGGCGTGAGGCCCGAAAGGCCGGATGGAGGGACGCGGCCACCGTGGCGATGAGCACGACGAGCGCGGGCTCGTAGAAACCAGACGCGGAGAGCACGGGCCGGACCACGAACGAGTCGGACTCGAAGATGGGGTGCGACACGAACCAGCGCGCGACGCCCCAGCCGAGCGCGCAGCCAGCGACGACGCCGAGGAGCCCGATCGCGAGCGCCTGGAGGACGAACGCGAGGAAGACCTCGCCGCGAGAGAAGCCAATCGCGGACAGGAGCGCCACGTCGCGGCGGCGCTGGAGCACGTTGATGTAGAGCAGGGACCAGATGGGGATGGTCACCGCGATCACGACCATCGTGTGCGACACGGTGCCGAGCGTCTCGTTCGCGCGGATCGCGCTCTTGAGGATGTGCGAGTCCTCCGCCCACGTGAGCGCGCGCGAGCCGGGCAGCGCGGACTCGACGGCCCTCGCGAGGCCCTCCGCGCGGCGCGGGCCGAGGCGACTCTGGGTGACCACCCCCTCGTCGCGTCGGTGCTCGCCCGCGTACACGAACACGCGCGACGCCGCCCTCGGCTGACCGAGCGAGGAAGCGAGCCAGGCCCTGTCGACGAACACCGACTCGAACGCCCCGAACGCTCCGCCGACGATTCCTTGTATTCTGCATGGTTCGCGCAGGTAGCCGCCCTGCTGGCTCTGCTCGGCGTCGTCGCCGGCGTCGGGCGGCGGGAGGAGGACGGCGAGGTCGATCGTGTCGCCCGTCGTCACGCCGAGCCGCGTGGCCAAGGAACTGCCGAGGAGGAGCGTGCGGTGCGACGGCGTGGAGCGCGCGAGCGGGCCGCCGTCCCGGAGGGTGAACGGGAAGGCCTCCGCGCCGGGATCCAGCCCGTACACCTGCGCCGCGAGGACGTTGCCCCCGCGCGACACGACGCCGGGCAGCACGAGCGCCGGCACGGCGGCTCGCACGCCGGCGACCCCACGGATCGCGCGCGCCGCCGCCTCGCCGTCCTCGAGGACGCGGCCGGTGGCGGGCTGGACACGGACGTCGCCCTGCCCGTGCGTCACGGCCTGGTCGATGAGCTCCGCGGTGTAGCCGACCAGGTTCGCCGTGTTGGGGATCTGCAGGCCGACCGCCGCGGCGACGGCGGCGACGAGGAGCACGAGCGAGAGTCGGCTGTGGAGGAGCGAACGACGGGCGAGGAAGAGGAGCAGCGAGGCCGGTGCGCGCATCAGGAGGCGCCGCGCGGGCGCTCGAACAGGTGGGACAGGCCGAAGTAGACGAGCGCGTTCCCGAGCTTCATGCGCGCGGCGTAGATGCCGCCGGGGCGCCGGCCCCGCCGCACGTAGGTGAACGCGAACGTGATCCGCGTCTCGCCCTCGCGGAGCGGAGTCACGCGGTGGTACGCCCGTGTGCCGCAGAAGAAGGCGAAGGTGCCCGGGCGGGTACGCATCGATCGCGTGAGCGGGCCGCCAGGCTCGTCGCGCCGGGTCTCGATCTCCAGGCGACTCTCGGTGTCGTCGACCAGGCCGACGATCGTCGAGAACGAGTCGCCCGGCTCGCACCCACACTCGTCGTAGTGCCAGTCCATGAAGTCACCGCCCTTCGTGTACGTGTAGAGGGCGGAGGCATGGGCCTCGGCGGCGTCGCGGTGATCCAGGGGCGTGCCCGTGACGCGCTCGAACACGGCCAGGAGCTCGGGCGACCGGTGCAGCGCGTGGAGCGCCGGCGCTTCGCGAACGATCGTGGGGTGGGCCACGGCGCCCGCCTTGCGCACGAAGGGCGCGTGGATGCGGACCGCGCGCGGGAGGAGGGCGCGCGCCTCGGCGATCATTTCGCCGAGCAGCGGCTCGGGGATCGGCGCCGGCAACACGACGACGCCACCGTCCTCGCTGTACCGCCGCGCCATCTCGCGCTCGTCGAGGGATCCCACGAACGCGCGCAGGAGGGACTCTCGATCCGCGGCGGGCGACGCCTGGGTGGCCAGCATCGGACGATCATGGCACATGAACAGGTTCTCCGCCTAAGCTCGGAGCGATGCCCGACACGCCCGACCTCGACACGGCGTCCTGGTACGCCCTCGGGATCCCGCTCTACTTCCTCTACGTGGGGATCGAGATCGCGCTCGCGCGCCGCCGGAAGGAGCAGATCTTCGGGTTCGCGGAGACCCTCTCGAACCTGAGCGCCGGCCTCGGGACGCTCGTGATCGGCCTCTTCGCGGGCCCCTGGGTGCTGCGCGCGTGGAATCTCGTCCACGACCACGTGGCGCCGTGGCGATGGCCCACCACCGGGGCTTGGAAGCTGCCCGCGGCGCTCGTGATCGCGGACCTCTGCTACTACGCGTATCATCGCGCGGGCCACAGGTTCGCGCTGTTCTGGGCGATTCATGGCATTCACCATCAGCACGAGCACCTGAACTCCTCGGTCGGGTTCCGCCTCGAGTGGCTCGCCGATCCGTACGCGGCCCTCTTCTTCGGGCTCATGCCGCTCGCGGGCATCGACTCCACGACCGGGTTCGCGGCGCTCGCGCTCCTGTCGTTCTACGCCCTGACGGCGCACTCGGCGGGGGTCCCGCGGCCGTCGTGGGGCTTCCTGATCTCGCCCGCAATCCACGGCTCGCACCACTCCCGCGACGCCAGGTTCGCGGAGAAGAACTATGGCGCCATGCTCGGCATCTGGGACCGGATGTTCGGCACGTGGCTCGAGCCCGAGCCGGGGGAGGCGATGCGGCGCGACGTGCCGTCCATCTCGCGCACGCACGACGGCGTGACCACGCAGTTCACGCTCGTCCTGGAGCTCGCGAGAGCGGTCCGCGCGAAGCGCAGCCTCGCAGAGCGCGTCGCGCTGCTGCTGTCGAGGCCCGTCGTGGCCGGCCCGCACGCGCCGCTCCGGGAGGACGCGGAGCTGGATCGGACGACGCGCGGGTACGCGCTCACGCATTTCGTCGCGCTCGCCCTCCTCGGCGTGTGGCTCCTCTCCGTGAGGGTCGTGCGCCCGCTCGCCGTCGAGGTCGTTGCGTCCGCGACGATCCTCGCAGGGCTCTACACGCTCGGTGGGATACTCGACGGGAGGGCGCGGGCGCGTGAGCACGAGCGCGTTCGCCTCTTCCTGACCGTGCTCGCCGGCGCGGGGCTCGGGCTGCATGCGCCTGTCGTGGGGGCGCTCGTGGCCGCGGGCGCCATGGCCGGTCTCTTCGGATGGACCCAGCTCGATCGGCGCGGGTCGCAGCGGACGTCCTGACCCTGACGCGGCGTGGCCGTGGTATGCCCGCCGCATGCCGAACCTTCGCCTCCGGCAGAAGACCAACCTGTCGTCGTTCCGCCGCATCGCGATAGGCACGTGGCGGACGTCCTACAATCCGGCCGTGTACGGCGCGCTCGCGCTGCGCGCGGAGCGGGTGCTCGCCTACGTCGACGAGATCCGCCGGCGCACCGGCAAGCGCCTCACGCTCTCGCACCTGATGGCCAAGGCCGTCGCGATGACGCTCCACGAGATGCCGGACGCGAACGCCATCCTGCGGCGCAACCGCATCTACCTCCGCGAGGACATCGGGGTCTTCTTCCAGGTCGCCCTCGAGGACGACAAGACGGGCGAGATCGACCTCAGCGGCGCGACTTTGTTCGATGCGCACGAGAAGTCCATGGTCGAGATCGTCGACGAGTTCGAGGCCAAGGTCGGCGCCGTGCGCAAGAGGGAGGACAAGAACCTCGAGGGCTCGCGCAACCTCTTCAAGAAGATCCCGTTCCGCTTGCTCAACGCGGCCCTCGATCTCCTGGGGTGGCTGAGCTTCGAGCTCAACCTCGACCTGCGCTGGGCTGGCGTACCCAGGGATCCCTTCGGCTCCGCCATGGTGACGAACATCGGATCGCTCGGGCTGGAGGAGGCGTTCGTCCCGCTCGTGCCGTACAGCCGGGTGCCGCTCCTCCTCGCGCTCGGCGCGGTGAAGGAGGAGGCGGTCGTCGAGGGGGGGGAGGTGAAGGTCGGGAAGGTGATCCGCGCGTTCGCGACGTTCGATCACCGGGTGCTCGACGGCATGCACGCGGCCCGCATGTCCAGGACCCTGAAGCGAATCTTCGAGGATCCCGAGAGGGAGCTCGGACCGCTGCCGCCGGAGGCACCGCCCGCCTGAGCGCGCGCCCCGACCTCGCAGGTCAGCGGCAGCTGGGCGTCGTGTCGAGACGCTCGGTCGAGGCCATCTCGTTCCACTTCCCGAAGATCTGCGTCGCGAGCCGGTGGCTCTCGGTCGCACCCTGCGCCTTGTCGCTTGGCTCTACGGTCCACGACCGCATCGTGAGCGGCACGTGACGGACGCCGTTGACGGTCACCTTGCCGTCGGCGCCCCTGGTGAGGCCGAGATAGAGCACGATGGTGGTCTTGCGCGCCAGAGCCGTCTGGCCGCTCACGAAGTTGCCGAGCGAGTAGACGACGAACCCTTCGCGGCCATCGGGGGTCAGGTGCTTCTCCCACGGCTGCAGCACGTGGGGGTGGTTGCCGACGATCGCCGTCGCTCCCGCGTCGAGCAGCCGGTGCGCGAGCTTCTTCTGGTCGGCGCTGGGGTTGTGCTCGTACTCGTTGCCCCAGTGCGGCGTGACGATGACCGCATCCGCCTCGCCGCGGGAGCGCAGACCCTTGATGACCTCCTCGATCTCGGACGTCTGCTGGAAGCAGAGCAGGACCTGCTTCTTCGCGTCGGGGATGCCGTTGGTGCCGTAGGTGCAGGCGATCCAGGCGACGCGCACGCCGTTTCGCTCCGTGACGACGTGCCACGGCCGCGCTGGCTCGTCCGCGGGGCGCGTCCCGGTGAAGGGCAGACCGCCGGCCGTGAGGGCGGCGATGGTGCGATCGGCGCCGGCCGAGCGGCGATCCAGCGAGTGGTTGTTGGCGGTCGAGACGACGTCGATCCCCGACTCGAGGAGGCTCGCGACGAGCGAGCCGTGGTAGTTGAACATCGGGTAGCTCGTGTAGACGACGCCGTCGAACACCTTGCCGGGATCGCGGACCGTCGCGCCGGTCGCGGTCGTACCCGCGGCGGACGGTCCCTCGAAGTTCGCGTACGCGAGGTCGGCCTGCTTGATCAGCGGCTCGGCGCCCCGCCAGAGGCTGTGATGCCCGTCCTCTGCGGTGTAGGCCTGCTTCTGCAGCGGCGAGTGGAGGAGGACGTCTCCGAGCGCGGCGATGGTGATCCGCGTACCCGGGCGGCACGGATCCGTGAACGTGAGCGGGCCCTGCGCGACCGGGAGGGACAGCGCCTCGGCGGTCGTCGGCTCGGGGCCGTCGAGGGTGTCGTCGTCGGACCCGGCGTCCACCGTCGTGCACCCGCCCGCCGAACCGGCGAGCCCGAGGGCCAGGGCGAGGACGGGGATCGCGCGTGGAGAAGCCACGGTCGATCCATACCACGGCTGCGCTGCGAGCGGACGCCGTCAGCCCGGATCCCTGCAGCAGCGAAACCCGGTCGAGTAGTCGTGGTACCCGAACCCGTGCGCGATCGTGCGGTAGGCGCACCCGTCGCCGTGCTCGCGCGTGTCGAGCCAGAAGCCTCCCTGGAAGGTGCCGTTCGGATCCGCCGTCCACTCGTGGAGGTTTCCCACCATGTCGAACACGCCCTGATCGCTCACGCACCGCGGGTACGATCCCGTGGGCGCGACCGTGCCGGGGAGCTGGTCGTTCATCGGGTCGTTCAGCTCGGCCATGCCCCAGCCGCGCTTCATCGTGTCGGCGTGGAGCTGCATCATGGGCGCGGCGCCCGAGTCCTTGCACTGTGCATGTATTCGCTTCGGGCCGTACGGGAAGGAGTAGCCCTGGCTGCCCCCGCACGCGGCGCGCCACTCGACCGGGTGACAGAGGCGCTTGCCCGCGCGCTTGCACGCGGCGTCGGCCACCGCCCCGCTGATGTACGCCTGAGGAAGCACGCCCGGGACGCTGCGAGCGACGAACGCGCGATCGCCGCCGGGGATCTCGTGCGCGGGCCACCGGGACGTCGCGCCGTCGTCGCCGCGCACGACCAGAGATCCCTCCCAGCGGTCGACGCAGAAGCGCCCGCCGATCGACGCCATCTCGGAGGGACAGGCGCCCGCGCGGGCCGGCGGCAGCGTGCCCTCCGCCACGGGCCAGAGCCGCGGCGGCGCGTAGGCGAGGATCGCGTGCTCGATCGTGCCCGGCGCGCCCTTCGCGACGCCTCGCCCCGGGGCGACGAGGCACGGGTCGAGCGCGAGGAGGGCGTTCGCGACCTGGGCGCGACACTCGGGCGGCACCGTCTCCGGCGCCGCCGCACGCGCTGCGGGGAGCGCGAAGCCGAGGGCGAGGAGCGGCAGGAGGAGGAGTCCGCGCGTGAGCCTCACCATGCGTGAAACGCTAACAGACGTGCGGGCAGTCCGCACGAAAGCGGCCTCAGGGGAGGCCCGCCGCGAACCTCGGAAGCGAGGCCCATCCGGCGCGATGCGACAGCACGGCGCACGCGTCGATCCACGGGCCGCCGCCGATCGGCGCGTCGTAGTGGCCTGTGACCGCGACGAACGCCGCGCGTGCGCGCCCTTGCACGACGGGGGAGGCGCGGAAGCGGACGTCCAGGAAGGAAGGGGAAGCGAACGCGACGCGGTCCCGGTCGCCGGAGCGGACCCTTCGCGTCACCTCCACGGGCGGGCCTGCAGGGGACGTCAGCGCGGCGGCCGAGGGGGACATCGGGACAGGGTCGAGGGTGGCCTCCGCGCGGCGCGCGAGCGCCACGTCGTCGATCCGCCAGAAGCGCCGCGTGCCCTCGAGCCGGATCTTCACACGGGCGCCGTTCGTCGGGAGATCGAGCGGGAGCGCGACGCGGCGCCCGGCTCCGGGGCCGATCGCGCGGACGCTCCACGTGCGTGCGGCCTCGCCGCCGACGGTCGCCGTCACGGCGAGCGGGATGCCGAGCCGCACGGTCTCGTCGTCCATGACCTCGCGGCGACACGCCGCCGAGCAGTCCTCGCCGGTCACCCACCGCATGAACGGCCCCATCCCCTGCCCCATCCGCGCGAGGTACCGGGCGAAGGCGTCCTCCGCGAAGGGCGTCATGCTCGCCGTGAGGACGATCGCCGCGCGCGCCTCCACGGCGTCCGTCGTCACGGTCCACGCCTCGCGCATCCCCCCCTCCAGCACGTCGCGGTCGAGAGGCAGCACCGAGGGCTCGGCGGCGCGCGCGATCGCCACGATCTCGCCGTCCTCTCCCGCGACGGGGTCCACGCCGGGCTCGTGATCGAGGACGAGGAGCTCCACGCGATCGATCCGCGCGGTCGACGCTCCCGACGCGTCGATGCGGACGCGGTACTCGCCGTCCACGTCGCCGAGGCGCCCCACGGCGACCCTGTCCTCGCGCGCAGCCCACGGGAACATCGACCCCGCGAGCACCGCCACGGGCGCCCTGCGCCCGGTGGCCTCCTGGCCGGTGACGCGCGGGCACGAGGCGGCCGGCGCTGCGCGAGGGGGTCGCCGCGCCCGCGTCGACGCGAGCGCGATCGCGAGGAGGACCGCCCCGACGGCGATCCGGAGGGGCGCCTTCACCGGCCCTCGTCGCGCGAGAGTCGCCGCTCGATCAGCCGCCCGCCTGCGCCCCGTACGAACCGGACGAAGTCCTCGTTCTCCTCGAGCGATGCCCCGAGGGCGTCCGAGAACGCGTCGATCTCCTCGCCGCTGACGACCAGCGGCGGCTCGATACGGAGCACGTTCGGATCGTGCGCCGGCACCTGCGTCAGGAACCCTCGCTCCAGCATCCGCTGCGCGATCCAGTAGGCGAAGAGCTCGCGCGCGATCCGGTTCGGGATCCCCAGCGTGAGCACGGTCGCGACGCCCTCCGTCGGCGGCGCAAACTCGACCGCCCACATGAGCCCCTTCCCGCGCGCCTGCCCGAGCGTCGCGTGCCTCCGCTCGAGATCCGCCAGGCGTTGCCCGAGCCTCGCGGCCATCTCCCCCACGTGCGCGAGGAGCGTGGCGTCGATGAGCTCCAGCGTCCTGCGCGCGACCGAGCACGCGAGCGCGCCGCCCCCGTACGTGTTGGCAACCAGCTCGCAGTCCTGCATCCGCCCGTACGCGCGCCGCTGCCACGCCGGGCTCGTGGAGTACCCTCCGATCGGCACGAGGCCGCCGGACAATGCCTTCGCGTAGCAGAGGACGTCCGGCGCGACGCCCATGCCCTCGTACGCGAAGAGGGTGCCCGTCCTGCCCAACCCCGTCTGCGCCTCGTCGAACACGAGCGCTGTCCCGTGCTTCGTGCACAGCGCGCGGAGCCCCACGAAGTACGACGGATCCGCCAGCCTCACGCCACCCTCGAACTGGATGGGCTCGACGATGAAGGCCGCGAAGCGCTCCGTCCGGAGGTTCCGCTCCGCGGCGTCCAGGTCGCCGAACGGGACGGCCTCCGTGCCCGGGAGCGACGGGAACGGCTCGCGCATGCGCGACGATCCCATCACCGAGAGCGCGCCGAGCGTCACGCCGTGGTAGCTCCGGTCGCAGTGGAGCACGCCCGGCCTCCGCGTCGCGGCGTACGCGAGCTTGAGCGCCCCCTCGACGGCCTCCGATCCGCTGTTCACCAGCTGCGCGCGGGACAGATCCGGGTGCAGGCGCGCGGCGAGCGCCTCCGCGAGGAGCCCCGCTTCACGCTGCGGCGCGAGCTGCACGAACGACGGGAGGTTCGCGCGGAGGGACGCCTCGGCCGCGCGGACGATCTCGGCGTGGTTGTAGCCGAGCGGCACCGCGCCGCAGCCCGCGAGGAAGTCCACGTAGACGCGCCCCTCGGCGTCCCACATGCGCGTGCCCTGCGCGCGCACGAACAGCCGCCCATACCCCAGGAGATCGAGGGCCTCGGTCCACTTCGGGTTGATGTAGCGCGCATGCCGGTCGAAGCCGCGGCGGGTCTCGCCGGGATCGCCGCCTCCGGGCGGCGAGCCGACGTCATCCCTTGTAGTATGCATACTTCGACGCCGACGCGGCGATGCGCGACTCGACCGACGCGCGTGACGCCGCGTCCAGCGGGGTGGCCCGGCGCCCGATCGCGAGGTTGCCCTCGACCTCCGCGACCGAGGAGCAGCCGATGATCATCGTGTCACAGAGGGCCATCGCGTAGCGGATCGCCTCGTCGGCGGTCATCACGCCGTCCTGGACGAGCATGCCCCGGGACAGCACCTTCATGCCGATCACGGCCGCGCCGATGCGGCGCGCCTCGGGGATGACCGTCGTGATGAACGGCGCCCGCGCGGGGTCGGCGGCGTTGATCGGGAGGAGAACCGCGTCGAACGGAAACCGCTGCAGGGCCGCCGCGAGCACGCCCGGATCATGGTGACCCGTCACGCCGATGAAGCGGACGCGCCCCTCCTTCTTCGCCTGCTCCGCCGCACGCACGGCTCCATCCGGGGCGAGGATCCGATCCACGTCGTCCATCGAGCGGAGATCGTGCATCTGCCAGAGGTCGAGGTGGTCGGTCCCGAGCCGCTTGAGGCTGTCGTCGAGCAGGGCGAGCGCGCCTTCCTTCGTGCGCTCGTGCGTCTTCGACGCGAGGAACAGCCTGTCCCGCGCGCCGGGCGAAGCGCGAAAGGCCGCACCGTAGTAGTCCTGGCTGGAGGCGTACGCGGGCGCGGTGTCGCAGTACTTCACGCCGGCCGCGAACGCGGCCTGGATCACCGGGACGGCCTCTGCGGCACGCCCGCTCGTCCGCAAGACCCCCTCGCCGCCGAGGGAGACGGCCTCGACGGCGACACCGGTGCGGCCGAGCATGCGAGGCGCGGCCGGCGCCGAAGGCGGTGACTCGGGCGGGAGCGCCGTCGTCGTGGCGGCCTTCGGGGCGTCTCGCGCGCGATCGCACGCGGCGCCCAGAACGAGCGGGAGCGCCCCGACGCCGAGGAGGATGTCTCTGCGGCCCTGCGTTCGGAGGTCTCGCGCCATCGGGGAAGCGTAATACACATCGACGCGATCATCTCGAATGACGTGCTAAGCCACGCTTGTGAACATCCTCCTCGTCGGGGCCGGCGCGGTCGGCCAGGTGTACGGTCACCACCTCAAGAAGGGCGGCGCGAAGGTGAGCTTCTTCGTGCGCCCGAAGGCCGCGGCGGCCGTCCGGGAGAAGATGGTTCTCTACCCGCTCACGCGACGCGACGAGCGGACGCCGGTGACCTTCGAGGCCGACGGCGTGTTCACGTCGACGGAGGAGATCGCGGCGGCAGGAGAGAGGGAGCGTTGGGACGAGGTGTGGTTCTGTGTCCCCGCGAACGCCCTCGACGAGGCGTGGCTCGCGTCGATCGCCGCGGCGGTCGGGGACGCCCGGATCGTGGCCCTGCCGCCGGGCCTCACCGCCGAGGAGAAGATCCGTCGCGCGTTCCCGGGACGCGACGTCGTGCCCGGCCTCATCGGCATCCTCAGCTACCAGGCGCCGCTCCCCGGCGAGGAGGTGCCCGAGCCCGGCATCGCCTACTGGTGCCCGCCCGGCTCGCCGACCGCGTTCGGCGGACCGCGTGGCGCGGAGGTCGCCGAGGAGCTCGACAGCGGCGGGTGCCCCGCGGTCGCGAAGAAGGATGTCGGCGCGACGAGCGCGCTCGGAGGGTGCGTCTTGATGCCCACGATGGCGGCGCTGGAGGCCGCGGGGTGGTCGTTCGACGCGTTCCGGCGAGGCGAGATGCCGCAGATGGCGGCGGCGGCGGCGCGCGAGGCGCTCGCGATCACGGCAGCGCGCCTCGACGTGGGCGTCCCGTTCTTCGCGTTCTTCGTGCGAGGGTGGGTGCTCCGGCTCGTCGCGTGGCTCGCGCCGAGGTTCGTGCCGACCGATCTGGAGGCGTTCCTCCGGCACCACTTCAAGAAGGTCGGCGGGCAGACGCGCCTCTTGTTCGCGGACTTCCGCAAGGACGGAAACGAGCGGGGGATGAAGACGGAGGCGCTCGCGGCGCTCGCGGCGAAGCTGGTGTAGCGGGCTCAGAACAGCACGCCGACGCGCAGCAGATCGATCGTCGGCGTGACATTGTTGCCGAGGGCGCCGGCGACGCTGGCGATGCCTGCGTCGATCTGGAAGGGCAGACCGTCAGGGAGCGTCGTCGAGAGCGAGGGGCTGATCGGGATGTGCACGCCCACGTCCACGCCGATCGAGAAGCCGCTGCGCATCGTCCACAGCGCACCGATCCGGGGGTTCACGAACCAGGTCTCGGCCTCGGCGGACTGGGAGTACGAGCCCAGCACGCCGAGGTTCGCCGTGGCGGTCGCCTTCATCGTCTGGTGCCCGGCGCGGAGACCGATGAAGAAGGCGTTCTGGAAGGGGAAGACCCGCGCGTCCGCCGAGATCGCCGAGAGCTTCGCCTCGACTCCGTAGACCGAGGTCTCCGGGAGCAAGCTGTACTCGACACCGAACGCGGCCACGCGATCCAGCTTCACCATGGCCTCGATGGCCAGGGGACGGGGGAAGCCGACGCCAGCGAGGGCACCGACGCGGAAGCCGGTTGCCTCCTCGCTCGGGCGATCGACCGGGGCCCCGGCGGGCGGTGGCGGTTCGGAGGACAGCGGGTCGGCAAGGGCCGAGGGAGACCAGAGCGCGGCCGTGGCCACGAGGGCCAGGGCCATTGCGGAGCGTTTCAATGTGCACCTCTCCGCTTCCTCGTGCGAGGCGCGGGGGAAGATCGATCACCCACGCGAGAATTTTTCGGCGGCGCCGGACCTCCCGTCAGTCGAGGCGCTCGAGCACGACCTCGGGCGCGCCGGGCGGGCCGTACGGCCCCTCGAAGCGCGCGACGCGCCACGGACTCGCCAGCTCGAACCACATGCGGTACTTCGGCGCAAACGGCTTCGCCAGGCGCGACAGGAGCGAGCCGAGGGCGACCCAGTCGTTCAGGTCCGGATACATCACCGCCTCCTCGACGTCGATCGAGCGACCGCTCGCCGTCTTGATCGTGGTGCGGCCCACGCGCTCGAAGTACACCTTGGCGACGAAGCGATCGTTGATCCACGCGTAGACGCTGCGGCGGTCGTCGTCGCGAGGAAAGTAGCAGAGGAGGAACGGGAGGAAGACCTCCGGGTAGGTGGCGCGAGGGAGCCCGATCTCGTCGTGCAGGAAGTCCTCCACCTTCTCGTCGCGGACGACGCGCCCGTCGGTCTGCACGCTCCGCCGCGCGAGGGCGCGCGCGAGGAGGCCGTCGGGGCCCTGCGTGCAGGAGAGCGACTCGGTGAGCGTCCCGTGGAGGATGGGGTGGTCCATCTCGACACGCAGGCCGCCCGGCTCCGCCACGTGGCGGACCACGCTCACGGGGTCGGCGCCCCGCGAGATCATCCGATGCGCGTCGAGGATGGTGTGGAAGGACCGCTTCTCGCGCGCGCGGATCGCGTAGCGCACCTCGCCCTCGAAGCCGACGGGCGGTCCGGGGACCTGGGTGACCTTGGCCACGGCGGACATGTAGTCATCGCGGGCCGACGCGTCAACGTCGGAGCGCGGGCGCGATCATCGCAGCACGGACTTCGGGAGCGGCAGCTCCCCCGAGCCGAGCTTCGTCTCGTTGTCGATGAACGTCGTCTCCTTCGAGACCCGCACCTCGGCGGCGCCGAGATCGCCCGTACGCCCCGACTCGACGAGGAAGGACCCTCCCTGCACGTGCACTGCGACCTTGTTCCTGTGAAACGTCCCACCCGTGACCTGCGCCCGGCCACCCGCGGCCGCGAGGCCGATGAGCGCGCTGTCGACCACCTGCGTGTCCTCGAGCGTCACCGTCGTGTCCTCGCCGAGGATGACGCCGTGGCCGAAGCCGAAGCCCGGCGCGGCGCGCGTGCGGGTCACGGTCGAGCGCGAGAGCGCGATCTCGGCGCCACCCCCGCGCACCGCGAGCACGCCGACGCCCGTGGCGCGGTCGATCGCGCTGTTCGACAGCACGATCTTCCCGCCTTCGCCCACCGAGAAGCCCGCGCCGGTCCCGGTGGGCGTCGCCTCCGTCGTGTCGCGCACGAAGAGGGCGGTGCCCGACAGCGTGCCCGTGCGCTCCACCTCGATGCCCGCGAGGATCGCGTGCGCGATGCTGAGGTGATCGATCGTCGCGCGGCCGCCGCTCGCGACGATGCCTACCGCGTAGCTCACGCCGGGGGCGGTGATGGTCCGCGTGCCGTCGATGAACGTGCGCTTCACGTCGAGCACGGCGTCGCTCAGGAACATGCCGATGCCGTGGGTCCCCCACAGCACGGAGCCCTGCACCGACAGCTCGGCCTTGTCCGTGATCTGCACGCCGATGCCGCTCTTCGTTCGCGACGTGGAGCTCCGCGTCGGGGACCTGCGCGCTCGTCTTCGGCCCGAGGATCACGACGTCGGTGAGGTCGACGTGGCTCTTCTCGTTCTGGGCGATCACGCCGACGCTCTCGTGATCGGCGATCGTCGTGCGGGCCACGGAGGCCGACCCCGCGAGGAACGCGATCACCCCGTGGCCACGCGCGAGGGGCGCGCGTACCCGGGAGCCCCGCAGGACGGAGTCCTCGACGACGGCGGTGCCACCCTCGGCCGCGACCGACGCGTCGCCGACGACGTCCCGGACGATCGCACGCCTGAGGACCACCTTCCCGCCCTGGGTGACGCGGACCCCGGACGCGCGGCTCGAGCCCTGCGGCGCCTGCCGCGCGATCACCACATCCTTCAGCGTGGCGAGCGTGCCGCCGGTCGCCACGAAGACGCCGTCGGTGCCACCGATCACGGTGGCGCCCTCGACCTCGAGCGTGCTCTTGCCGCCCACCGCGATGCCCCAGCCCCACTTCCCCGCGGCGTCGAGCGACGCGCCCTCGATCTTCACGCGACCGCGCTCGAGCCATCGACGTACAGGCCCGCGCCCGCCGCGGCGTCGGGGCCGGCGGTCCCCGGCGGGGCGGCGCTCGTGGAGCTACAGGCCGCGAGGGCGGACGCGAGGGCGTCGACGAGGGGGAATGCGCGTGTCCGTGTCACGGAGCGAGTGTGGCATTTCCGCGGCCTCGCGCCATCCCATCAAACCCCCGCCACCGTCACGTGGAGCGTGCGGCGGTGCGGGGTTGCGCGGTGCTCCCAGAGGTAGATCGCCTGCCCGGTGCCGAGCGCGAGGCGACCGCCCTCGACGGGTACCACCTCGCTGGTCTTCAGGAACGCGGCGCGCGCGTGCGCCGGCATGTCGTCTGGCCCCTCGTCGTCGTGTTCCCACGGGCCGAAGGCGGGGGATTCGGGAGCGATGGCGTCCAGCCAACGCTCCAGATCGCGCCGCACCGAGGGGCTCGCGTTCTCCTGGATGACGAGGCTCGCCGACGTGTGTCGCAAGAAGACCGTGCAGGTGCCGGCACGGACGGCCGACGCGCGCACGACCTCGGCGATCCGCTCGGTGACGTCGAGCATGCCCCGGCCAGGCGTGCGTATGTCGAGGGTGACCTGGTGGATGCGGGACATCGGCGAGCGGAGCGTAACACCGCGCCTGCCGTCCGTGGTCCGCCGTCCGCCGTCCGCTGTCCGCTGTCTGCGCCGGCGCCGCGCGCGTAGGATCGCGCCATGCCGCACCCTCCCCGTCCACGATGCCGCGTGCGCGCCACGGCGCTCGGCGGCGCGCTCGTGCTCCTCGCGAGCACGCCCGCCCGCGCAGACGTCGCCCGCGACGACACGGATGCGCGCTACGCGGAGATCCTGGCGGGCTTCGAGGCGAACCAGGGGGCCGAGGCGCTGTGGTGGAACGGCTGGACGTTGTTCTACGGCCTCGCCGCCACCGCGCAGGGCACCGTGGCGCTCGCGGCGACCGATCCAGGCCTCCGCGTCGACGCCAGCGTGGGCGCGACGAAGGCGACGCTGGCGATCGGAGGGATGCTCCTCTTCACGCCGCGTACGGCGATCCGCGCGACCTCCGTGTTACGCGGGATGGACGGGAGCAGCGCCTTCGCGCGTACACGAAGGCTGGCCGTCGCGGAGAAGCTCCTGGAGCGCGCGGCGGAGGACGCCGCGTTCGGCACGTCGTGGGTCGCGCACCTGAGCGTTGCGCTCGTGAACCTCGGCGGCGCGTACGTGCAGTGGGTGGGCTACCGTCGCACGGCGGAGGGCTGGCTGGGCCTCGCCGTCGGCCTCGCGGCCGGGGAGGCCGCGATCCTCAGCCGACCGACGGGCTCCGGGAGGCTGTGGAGGGGGTACTCGCGCGTGCACGGGTGGACGATCGCGCCGACGGCCGAGGGGGTGGTGGTGATCAAGACCTTCTGACGGCAGTCGCGCCATGCGACGTCGGGCCGTGCGCCGGCGCTGGCCCCCAGCAGCGCCCGTGCGATGCGGGCTGTCGTCTTCCTCAGCCGCGGCACATGGCCTTGATGCGCGCCACGCCGACCGGCTTCGGCGTGAGGGACGCGGCGAACGCGCGCGCCTCGGCCTCCGTGACGAAGTAGACGCCAACAGCGAGGGTCTCGTCTGGCTTGCGGAGCGCGGCCGCCGCCCCGACGTCGCACCCCAGTGAACCGACGCCGAACGTGACCCCGAGCTCGAGCCCGCGACCCTTCAGCGCGGCGATGGAGGCCTTCATCTCGGGCGTCTCCTTGCCGGCGCCGAGCGCCGTGTACACCGCCCAGTAGGACTCGCCATGGCGCTGACGGACCGCCTTCGGGGTCCCCGCGGTCCTGGCGTCGCCCGGCGCGGCCGCGTACGCGCAGACGGAGAAGTCGGAACCCTCCCAGCAAGCGGAGTCGGCCTTCGAGCGACGTGCCTCGCCCCACCTCGAGTTGATGCCGGCGGCCGTGAGGCCCCGCACCTCGGCGACCCCGGGCGATGTGATGCTCACAGTGAGCACGGTGGCGCCCGACATCGCCGGCTGATCGAGGGGCGTGACGCTGAAGCTGCCGCCCGACCCCTCGGGGCGGAACGTGCACGCGCCGTCGTACCGCGTCTTCCCCTGGCCCGTGACCTTGCAGCGTGCAGGCGGCTTCGCCCGATCCGCGTCCGCGCTCGCGCTCACGGCCGCGGTCGACGCGCTCACGGCCGCGGTCGACGCGCTCACGGCCGCGGGGACGGCCGATCCGGGGACGCTCGTGGAGGAGGCCGCGGCGGATGCCATCGGCTGTCCCGTGGCGGCGGGCGCCGGGCCATCGCAGGGTCCCAGGAGGAGCAGGGCGGAGAGGAGAGTGCGCGAGGAGGAGAGCAAGCTCATCGCGCGCCTTCTACCCAATCGCATCCGGCATGACCAGCCGGGTCGACGGACCGCCTCTGGCCGCGGTCACGCCGCGACGCTCGACCCGCGCCCCACCTCCTCCAGCCGCCTCCCCAGATCACGCCGCGTCCTCGCGTACTCCTCCGCCTCCAGCAGGTGACCCATGATCCCGTACCGCTCCCACTCGCCGCCTCGTGCGCGCTCCGGGAGCGAGGTCCGCATGTCATCCGGCAGCGCGGCGAGCGCTCCGCGCAGCGCCGCCACGATCGGCGCGCCGCCCTGCTCCACGCACCAGAGCACCACGTCCCACCCGTGTGCCGCGTGCCGCCCTTCGTCGCGCGCGATCTCCCGGAGCACGAACGCGATCTCGGGCCGTTCGCACCGCCTCGCGAGCTTCGCGATGATCCTCGCGGAGACCCCCTCGTGGAGCGCTCCGTCGATGAGCGAGCCGGTGGCGAGCGTCGCCAGCGCGACGATCCGTGGCCTGGGCACGCTCGCGTTCGCCTTCGCCCCGGGGAAATCGCCGGGCTCGATGGCGCGCCCATCGATCGCTCGCGCGAGGGTGAAGCACAGCTCCGTGTGGCGGATCTCGTCGATCGCGTCCTCCTGGGCCGCGCGCACGAGCGCGGGCGGCGCGCCGAGCGTCATCAGCTCGAGCGTATGGCGGGCGAACGCAGCGACCGAAGCGTGCTCGGTGCGCCCGTTCTCCCTCCACGCCCCGGCGAGCTCGTCGCGCACCACGACGGGCAGGTCGAGCGGCGCGCGATCGCGGAGCAGCCACGACTGCCCGGTGCGCACCCGCGGCAGCAGCACGCGCCCGAAACTCCGGATCTGGCGCCCGCGCGAGAACGTCATCGTCGACAGAACGGCGGCGAACGCGCCGAGCGTGGACATGATCGCACCGGCGGCGACGCCGAAGATGGCGACCGACGAGGCGAAGACGGTGTCCACGGGCACCGGATCGCGCGCGACGCCCATCAGGTAACGCGCGCCGGACATCACGCCAGCAAGCGCGAGGCCCGCCGAGACGAGGAACGCCGTCGTACCCGGGAAGCTGCCGGTCGCCGCCACCCCCAGCACGAGGCCCGCCGCGAGCACGAGCGCGATCGCGACAACCCCGGCGAAGTTGGCGCGCCCACGCGACGGAACGCGCGAGGCGGCGTGGGTGGGTTCGAGGTGGGGAGGCGTCGTGGAGGAGGAGCCGTCGGCCATGGGTGAGAGACGACCTTGCGGGCGGTTTTGTTCCACGGCCGACAATCGGCGGGCGGCGGCTCCGACCAGGGACGGCGGACGGCGGCCAGGGTTCCGTGTCACAGTCCCCCTGCCCAGGCGACCTACCCACCATGGCTCACCGCAGATCCACCCGCGCGCTCGTAGCCTTCGTCTCGCTCGTCGCCCTGGTCGCGGGTTGCCACAAGGCGGTCCGTACCCCGGATCGCGCCGCCATCGTGAGGCTCCAACCGGCGGAGGAGCCCGCGGACGCCGGCGTCGAGCCCCTGCGCTCGATCCGCGTCGAGGACGGCGGCGCGTGCCAAGGCGCCACCGCGCTCTCCGAGGCGGAGCGGTCCGTCGCCGAGTGGAAGAGGGCCGAGATGGCGGCGCGAGACGCACGGGGCGGTTCACCCGACGACCACGGCATGAACGATCACCGCGTCTCGTCGAAGGACGTGTGCGCCCCCGCCGAGACCAACCTCTCCGCCGAGGCGCGACGAATCCTCGCCGCCACGCACGGCCCCCGCGTCGCGGCTTCCCCCGCGTGGAACGGAAAGGCACCGCTCGCGTACATGGATCGCATCGACGGTCGCTACCGGCTCACCGCCCACGAGAAGGAGCTCCTCGCGCGGAACGGATTCGTGGCCACCGAGCGCCTCGTCCAGGACTCCTACGGGATGGCGTTCCATGACGTGTTCCAGTCGGAGCTGCCCGTGTTCGTGTCGATGGACGCGCTGTTCCACGCCGTCTCGTCCGCTCACGACGCGGTGATCGGCGACTTCGAGGAGCGCCGCCTGAAGCCCGCCCTCGAGGAGCTCGTCGCCCGCCTGCACTGCGCGCTCCCCGCCCACAAGGACGCGTATCCGCCCGAAATCGCGAGCGATCTAGACCTCTACCTGACCGTCGCCCGCGCCCTCGCGGGGCAGATCTGGGAGCTCGACCACGATCCCGAGGCGAAGCGCATCGTCGCGCTCGCCGGCGCCGCCGAGGGCCTCGCCGGGATGCCGGACGCAGCGGAGCCGTTCGTCCTTTTCGGGCGGCCCCGGGTCGTGGACTTCTCGGTATACCGGCCCCGCGGTCGCTACGCGTCACGGCCCGCGCTCGGCAGCTACTTCCTGGCCGCCACGTGGCTGTCTCGCCTCGAGCTCAACCTCGTCTCGCGGTCGAGCCGGAGCTCGCACCCCGCCGCGTCGCCCGATCCCACGGAGACGCCGCGAGAGGCCACGCTCGCACTCGCACTCGCCGACCTCGTGGAGAAGGCGGGCGCGCTGCCGCTCGTGGAGATGCTGGACCGTGCGTGGTCCCTCCTCGGCGGCAAGCGCGAGGACGTGTCCATCACCGACCTCGTCGCGCTGCGGAAGAAGACCGGCATCGCCTCGCTCAAGGATCCCGCGGCCGTGCAGCGCGCGCTCGCTCGCGCCATCGGCGCCGACTTCCGGCGGACGGCGCGCCTGCACTTCATGCCGGAGAACAGCCCCGAGCTCCCCGCGATCGCCACCGTCCTCGGGCCCCGCGTCGTGGCCGATACGGTCGCGACGCGCACGCTCGTCCACGACGAGACGCCGCAGCGGTACATGCTGCACGCGGCGGACATGGCGTACGCGCTCGGCCACGATCGCGCCAAGGCGTACCTCGCACCGGACCTGACCGCCTTCCCCACGCTCGGAGCCCAGCTCGACAAGGCCCGGCACATCGTGAAGAGCGAGCCCAGGGACGGCGACCTCTACCGCACGTGGCTCTCGGCCGCGAGCGCGCTCTCGGAGACGCCGCGGGAGGGCGTGCGCCCGGGCTTCATGGGCAAGCCCGCGTACGCGGACATGCGGCTGGGGTCGGCGATCGTCGCCTTCGGCCAGGTACGCCACGCGTACGTGCTCGTCGCCGGCCAGGGCTACGACGCGTACGGCTGCGAGATCCCCGACGGGTACGTCGAGCCTGCGCCGGAGGCGCTCGATCGGCTCATCGCGTACGCCCGCACAGGGGAGACCGCGTTCACCGCGCTCGACCCCGTCGACATGGGCGAGGCGCGCGCCTATTTCGCGAAGCTCGGAGAGACGCTGTCGGTCCTGAGGAGGATCGTCGAGCACGAGCTCGCGGGGACACCCCTCTCGGAGGCCGAGAAGCGCTGGCTCGGGATGATCGCGGAGTACACGCCTGTCGACCCCACGTGCATGGACAGCTGCGCCCCGCCTCAGTACTCGGGGTGGTGGTTCGGGCTCTTCCCGAAGCGCAAGGACGGCCTGTCCGACGGCCAGTTCATCGCCGACTACTACACGTCGACGAACCATGGCCAGGTGGCCTACGTCGGCGCGGAGCGGCCCGTCATGGGCTTCTTCGCCGTCGAGCAGGGCGGGCGCGCGCGCCTCTTCGCGGGGCCGCTCGCGCGGGGCTACGGGCACACGGGCCCGATCGACAGGCGACTGACCGACGAGGACGCCCTCGCCCTCCCGACGGGCGCGCGGGTGCGCCCATGGACGGACAGTTACCTCGCGCCGCGGCCCGCGCCGCCGGACGTGAAGGTGACGCTCATCGCGGGGGGGGCGACCCGGCCCGACTCGGTACGCGGCGACCGCAGGCCACCGCCGTCGCGGACGGTCACGTGGACCTTCGAGGTCGAGGGTGTGGTGCCCCTCGGCGCGTTGTCGCTCACGATCCTGGACCATCACCGGAAGGCGATCGCGGAGAGGCAGCTCACGGGGGGGGCGAGGGTCACGGCGTCGTTCACGCTGCCGCGGGGCGTGCGCGTGGAGGGCCTCCGGCTTCGCGTCGGCACCCACGAGCACGTGCACACGGACGACCAGGGGCAGGGCCTCTCCTTCGGGCTGGGCAAGCTCACGCCAGGCCCCCCCTGACCCACGATGCCCCGTGCTATCCTCGCGACAGAGGGGGAACGACCTACCCGTGACCGACGACATCGCCTCCCTCATCACCGCGCTCCGACAGGCGCGCACCTTCGAGGACGCGGCCATGACGACGCTCACCGCGATGCTGGACGTCGGGACGGGCGCGCTCGCCGCGTCCTCGTTCGCGGGGCGCGGGCGCATCCTCCGCGGCATGGTGCACCTCCGGCCGGGCGACGGCTACAGGCGCCTCGTGGTGGCCGATCTCGGCAACCCCGCGTCGAGCTCGCCTGCGGTCCAGGCCGCCCACTCGCTTCCGTCCACGTCGGCGTGGCGCTGGGTGGTCGAGCGCGGACTGCCCGTCGCGATCGACGTGAACGTCGGCGTCGTCGAGGCCGGCGGCTCCGAGCAGCCCATCCAGTCCGCGGCGGGGGGCGTCAGCCAGGAGACGCGCGCGCGCCTCCTCGACCGCGAGGTGACCCACCTGTTCGCGATCCCCCTCCGCGCGCCCGGCGGGACGATCGACGGCATGATCTCCATGGAGGCCGACTGCCGTGCCGCGATCGGGCGGCCGTTCGTGTTCACGACCTGCCAGGACACGCTCCAGCAGATGACGGACGTGGCGGAGCTCTTCCTCTGCACGCTTCCTCTGCGGACCACCGCGGCACCCGTCCCGGACGAGCACCTCCCCGTGATCGGCGCGTCGATGGCGGGCGTGATCCAGATGCTCGGCGTCTTCGCGCAGCAGGAGGAGACGCTCCTCCTCTCCGGGCCCACCGGCTCCGGCAAGTCGCGGCTCGCGCGGTGGTGCCACGCCCGGTCGGCCCGGAACGGCAAGGTCTTCGAGACGCTCGACCTCTCGACGGTCCCCGAGGAGCTGCAGATGGCCGAGCTCGTGGGGTGGCGAAAGGGAGCGTTCACCGGCGCCGTCAAGGACACGGCGGGGGCGCTCACCCGCGCCGAAGGCGGCTCCCTCTTCATCGACGAGGTCGACAAGCTCTCGCTGAAGGCTCAGGCGGGCCTCCTCCGCGTCCTCGAGGAGCGCCGCTACCGGCCGCTCGGCGACAGCGCGACCGAGAAGGCCGCGGACGTCCGCTTCCTCGTCGGCACGAACACCCGTCTCGCGGAGCGCGTGCGTAGCGGAGCGTTCCGGGAGGACCTCTACTTTCGCATCAACGTGCTCCCGCTCCGCGTGCCGCCGCTCAAGGAGCGCCGCGACGAGATCGCCCTGTGGGCCGCCCACATGCTCGCGCGCAGGCAGAACCGATCGATGGGGGGCGACGCCAGTCTGTCCGAGCAGGCAAAGGATCTCCTGCAAGGGCAGCCGTGGCCCGGGAACCTGCGGCAACTCGACAACATCGTGCGCCGCGCGTACGCGCTCGCGCTGATGGACATCGACGCGGCGACGCATCCGCTCGTCATCGAGGCGCTCCACGTCCAGCGGGCCCTCGCGTACGAGGAGGGTGCGGGGAACCGCTCGCTGATCGACCTCTTCCAGTCCACCGCCGCCGAGTTCGTGAACGAGGCGGAGCGACGGCGCGCGGCCGGGGGCGTGCTCGACCTCGACTTCGCGGACGCGCTGCGGGGGTTCGCGGTGGGCGTCGCGATCGAGCGCGAGGGGAGCAAGGAGGCGGCGCTGCGCTTGCTCGGCAAAGGCGTGATCGTCGACCAGCGCAACTACAGCAAGCTCGTGCAGCGCGACCTCGCCCGCGTCGAGGCGTTCTGCCGCCTCCTCGGGGAGCGCTCCCTCCCCGCGTTCGTCGCCCCCGAGGCGGAAGGCTCCGGGCGCCCCGGCGGCGGGCATTCGAGCCACTAGCGAATAGAATCGTCATTTCCAGCACTTGAAAGGGCGTGCCCGAACGTCATATCGCGGGCGCACGGACGACATTCACGCTATCGTGTCGGAGGAGGCCTGTTGCCCGACCTTCGAGTGCCCGACGCTGTGAGCGTGCAGCGGTCGTCTCTGGACACAGAGGCGGGTGGGGTCCTGCTCGCGGACGACGAGGTCGCGGCGGCCCGCCCGCGCATCGCGGATCGCTACGATCTCGCGTACAACCTGGGCGTCGGCGCGCACGGAGTCGTGTGGGAGGCGCACGATCGGCTGAGCGGCGAGACGGTGGCGATCAAGCTCTTCGCGGCGCAACTCGAGGCGCGGATCCGGCGCGAGATCGTCGTACTCAGGCTGCTGCGCCTCCCCGGCGTGGTGCGGCTCCTCGACGAGGGGGTCGATCAGGGGGTCGCGTTCATCGTCATGGAGCGCGTGGAGGGCGACCCGTTCCCCGCAGACGGGCGGCCCTGGGAGCAGATCGAGGACGCGACCGTCACCTTGCTGGAGACGCTGGCGCGGGTGCACGCCGCGGGCGTCGTGCACCGCGATCTCAAGCCAGCCAACGTCCTCGTGAGCGACGCCGGGCAAGTCACCGTGCTCGACTTCGGCATCTCCTACTTCGGGGGGCCACGCGAGGAGCTCGCGCCCGGCGACGACGAGCTCCTCGGGACGCCGCTCTACTTCGCGCCGGAGCAGGTCCGCGGGGAGGAGGTCTCGCCAGCGACCGACCTGTACGCCCTCGGCGTGATGCTGTTCCACGCGCTCTCCGGGGAGTTTCCCCACGAGGCCGAGAGCGTCGCCGACCTCCTCAGACAGCGCCTCCGCGTGCCCGCGCCCCGCCTCGACACGTCCCGCGTGCCGCCGCACGTCGCCGCCGTCGTCCACCAGATGCTCGAGCGCGAGCCCGACGATCGGCCGTCGTCCGCGATGGAGGTGCTCCGGGCGCTCCGCGGTGAGCCGGCGGCGAAGCTCGACGTCCTCGCGGCGCTCCCTCCCTCCGCGGACGGGGTCTACTCCGAGGAAGCGCTGCGCGGCCTCTTCCTCGGGCAAGATCGTCTGCTCCACCTCCGCGAGGACGCGGCGCGCGCCCTCTGGGTGCGGACGCGCGGTCAGGAAGCGCGGGTCGCGAGGGAGCTCGCGGCGTGGGAGCGCGCGCGGCTGGTGCGGCGCGCCGGATCGGGGATCTTTATCGACCGCGACGCGATCGACCGGCTCGAGGCGGGCCTCTTCGTGGCAGAGCCGGGTGAGGAGCCGCGCCTGGGCCTCTTCGCGAAGGTGATCGACCTCATCGTGACCGGCGCGACGGGCCCGTCCATTGCCGCGGCCGCGAGCGACCTCGCCGCCGAGCTCGCGCGCGAGGGCCTCCTCGGCAAGGCCACCATCGCGCTCGCGGAGGGCGTGCACGCGCTCCGGTGGTGCGGCGACCGGGACGCGGCGATGCTGGTGACACTGCTCGGGCGGTGGCTGGAGATCGCGCTCGTCGAGGAGACGCCCGCGGCCCTGGATCGCGTGCTGTACGAGATCTGCCGCGCGCCGATCGACGATCCACGCATCGCGAACCTGGAGGCCCTCGCGCGGGCAGGAATCGCCGTCCTCACCGCGCCGCCTTCCCGCGCCATCGATCTCATCGACGCGGTCCGTCCGTTCGACGACCTGGGACTCGAGCGGCTGCGCCACGGGCTCCGCGCCGCGGTGGCCCAGGACGGGGGACCGGACTGGCACGAGATGGTCCTCGCCGACGTCGCGCGGTGGGCGGAGCCCCTCGACGATCCTCGCACCAAGTCGAGCCTCGCCTTCTGGCGCGGGCGGCTGGCGCACCAGAAGAACGACTTCGAGGCTGCAGCCCGCCTCTACTTCGAGGCCGCTTCCGACGCCGCGTGGACCACCGAGCGGGTGACCCGCATGATGCACGGCGCGCTCGCGCTGATGGAGACGCTCCAGCACAGGCGCGCGTCGATGTGGGCGGGCGCCGCGACCGACCTCGCCGCCCGGTGCCGGAACCCGCTCGCCGAGGCGCGCGGGGAGGCGGCGGTCCGGTGCGCCGCGTACCGTGCGGGCCTGCTCACGGAGCCGGATCTCGACCTCGTGGACGCCGTGGGCACGCTCGGCGTGCCGGAGGCCGAGGCGCAGATCTGCTTCATCGAGGCCACCGTCGCGTGGCGTAGCGGACGACGAAAGGTCGCGCTCGACCTCGCGGCGCGCGCCCGAAGGCTGTGGAGCGTCCTCGGGAGGCCGTGGAGCGTGCTCCTCGCGCGCGCCCTGATGTTCGCGTCCGGCGGCGCGGTCGCGCCGGGCGATCTGGATCTGATGATCGAGCGAGCCGCGGCGTGCCCGGCGCTCGGTGTGGGCATCCAGGTGATGGGCCTGCTCGGGCTCGGCCTCCGGGATCGCGGCGTGGGCACACTGCGGTGCTCCTTCCGCCGGCGGCTCACGGCCGGGATCCCGCGGGAGCGGTGGGGCGAGCGCGTGGACGTGCTCACGGTGAACGAGGCGCTGGACGTGTTGACCGACGACGTCGAGGCGACGGGCGAGCGCGCCTACGGCGGCGCGCCCACCTCGGACGCGGACTCGGGCGTGCGGGCGAACATCCTACCCGACGAGGCGGGGGAGACGACGGGGTAGGAGGGAGGCGGGCGCTGGGCGGGCGAGGCTTCGCCCCGGTCATCAAACGGTCATTTCCGCCACGGGCTCGGCTCGGCTCGGGCCTGAGTCCGGTACGCTCGACAGCACTCTGCCCATGCCGTTCTCGTTCACGCTCGGTCCCACCCCCGAGACGGTGCCGCCCCCAGGGTACGAGTACCGATCGATCGATCGATCCGTACTCAAGCCGCTCTACGATCGCTTCTTCGTGAAGCCGCTCGTCCACCGGCTGACGGATCGCACCGCGCCCAACGACGTGTCGCTTGCGTCGCAGCTGTGCGCGCTGGTCCCTGTGGTGGCCGCGCTCCTCCTCGGGATCTTCTCGGCGCGGTGGGTCTGGTACCTCGTGGTCCCGCTCGGGTACCTCGGCTACATCGTCCTCGACTACGCCGACGGAGCGCACGCGCGGCGGACCGGCACCTCCTCACCCCTCGGCGAGCTGGTCGACCACTGGTGCGACGCCTGGAACTCGGTGCTCCTCCCCGCGGTGTGGGGACACGCGCTCGGCGCGCCGGCCTGGGTGTGCTGCCTGCTCGGGGCGCTCACGGGGCTGGCGTACGTCCAGGCCATGGTCGACCACCGCGAGACGGGCACGATGCGCATGGACTTCCTGGGTGCCGGCGAGGCGATGACGTTCATGATGCTGTCGATGATCCCGCTGGGCGTCGTCGGCCGCGAGGCCATGGGCCGCATCGAGCTGCCCCTCGACATACGCCTGGTCGACTTCCTCTTCGTCGGCTGCGGGGTCGGGAGTGGCGTCACCGCGATCGTGATGGTCGCACGTCGTGGGTTCTCGGCCGCCCTCGGAAGCGCCTGGTTCATCGTCGCCGCCGGGGTCGGCGTGCTGTGGGTCGGGCTCGGGCTCCACCTCGTCGTAGGGATGTTCCTGATCTCGGGGTTGTGCGCGATCCACGCGGGGAGGAACGTGCTCGGGCGCACGGCCGGCCTCGACGTTCGCGCGGACGCGACGACTCTCCTCCTGCTGGTGGCGTGCTTCCTCGCGTCGCGGACGCCGCAGCTCCACGGTTCACAGAACATCCTCGGCGCGGCGGCCGCGGTCGCGGCGATCACGCGCGCGGTCGGGGACTTCGTGTGGGGCCTTCGCGCGCTGCGGTTCTGGCTGCGCAGGCGCGAGCTCCTGGGCGTGCTGGCGCCACGGCTCGCCTCTCGCTGACGGAGGGGGGACAGCCCTTGACGCCGGGCTGGGTGGCGCCGTAGTCGCGCTGCATGAAGATCTCCACCGCGACCTCGCTCTCCGGCATCCTCGCCGTCACGGCCCTCCTCGGGTGCAACCTCCTCAAGAAGAAGGACGACGGCAACGAGCCGAAGGTCACGACCGAGACCCGATCCGCCGGGGGCTCGTCGGGCGCGACGACCGAGAGCACGTCCAAGCCGGGCGCCGGCTGCAAGCTCGAGGACGTCGAGGCCGACTTCACGCTGAAGAAGGGCTGCTCCGTCACGGTCGAGGACATCGTCCACGTGCGCAAGAACGCGACCCTCCGCATCGAGCCCGGCGTGAAGCTCATGTTCAAGACCGCGGCGATGCTGGTGGTGGAGGAAGGCAAGCTCGTCGCCAAGGGAACCCAGAAGGAGCCCATCACGATGACGAGCGCCAACGCGACCCAGGCCGCCGGGGACTGGGCGGGCGTCCACTTCAAGGAGCACGCGGGCGCGGGCAGCGAGCTCGACTTCGTGAGCATGGAGTTCACGGGGAACGATCGGGACTACGCCGAGGGCGCCGTCACGCTCCACGATCAGCGCTCACCGGGTCGGGTCTCCATCACGAACTCCACCTTCTCGAACGGCGCGCTGAAGGCCGTGGCCAACAAGTCGCCCAAGGGAGCCTTCGCGAAGTTCACCGGCAACAAGATGAAAGGCCACAAGAAGGGGTCGCTCGATGGGTCGCCGGAGGTGCTGGCGTCCGTGGGGACCGGGAACACGTTCGGTGATCCGCTCTACACGCGCGGTGACGTCGTCGAGTCGCTGACGTGGCCCGCGTTCGACGCGCCCGTCGTGGTCGACGCGCCCGTGCACGTGCGCGGCGAGAAGGCAGCCGCCATCCTCACGCTCGCGCCGAAGACGACGCTGCGCTTCGCCGAGGGCGCGCTCCTCGCCGTCGGGCAAGGCAACGGCGGCGGCCTCGTCGCGCGCGAGGCGACGATGACGAGCGTGAACGCCTCCCCACACGCAGGGGACTGGGGCGGCGTCCACCTCCACGAGCGCGCGGCGAACGTGACCATCGAGGGATCGACGATCGAGTACGCGGGGCAGGAGGTCGATTACGCGAAGGGGGCCATCACCTTCCACCTCGCGACGAAGGGCACGCGCGGCATCAAGATCTCGGGCAACACGTTTCGCCACAACAAGCATGGCGCCTTCGGTGCGCCCGAGCACGACTGCGGACCGTTCGTCGGGGCGGCGGAGAAGAACAGGAGCGAGGGCGACCCGCTCTGCGCGAAGGAGTAGAGCGGCGCGGTACGAGGATTGCATTCCCGCCCGCGGCGATGCCCGTGCCTCCCAGCTCGATTCCCCCGACCTCGACTTCCGGCTTCACCTGGCTCCGATCGCGGCTCACGCCCCGCGAGAACGAGATGTTCGGTGCGCTCCTGGACATGTACGTGATGACCCTGTCGATGCAGTTCCAGATGCAGTCGGGAGGAGGGGCATTCTCGTCCGATGATCACGCGCTCGCCATCCGCGTCACCATCGAGTGGGCCCGGCACCGTTTCCCCGATCTCCAGGTGAACCACCACGTCCCCGACGCCGTCGGCGCGCGTGGAAAGACCAGTCGCCCGACGCGAAGCTCGCGTGGCTCCACGACGGGAGGAAAGAGGCGCACCCCCAGGTGAGCCCTCGTAGGTTCTTACGAGCCACTCGTAGGTTCCTACGAGCGAGCGGGACGACGTCCTCCCGGATTCCAGCGAAGAGCCCATGGCTCGCGTCGGCACGTACTTTGCTTACTGGCGGGAGGGGTCGTGCGTCGTAGTGGGCACTTCGACGCACGATCTTCTTTTTGTGCGTACCCCGGGTGAAGATGCGGGCCATGTCCCTCGCGACCGAGCTCGCCGATCTGCCCGAGGAGATGCGCGCGCGCCTCGCTCATGCGGGCTTCGACGAGGCGCGGTGGCTCGAACTGGCCGGCTCCATCCGCACCCCGGAGGCGCGGCGCGCGCGGGAGGAGAAGAACCGGGTCACCGGCGACGTGCGCCCGCCCGCGCCTGGCGTGATCGCCCGCGTGCGGGCGGAGGACGAGGCGCGGCTGCGCACGATCGGGCGGGACGCCCTCTCCCGCGGGGAGCTCGCGTTCATCGTGATGGCGGGCGGAATGGCCACCCGGATGGGCGGCGTCGTGAAGGCCCTCGTCGTCGCGTTCGAGGGCAAGACCTTCCTCGATCTCCGCCTGGGGGAGAACCGCTCGCTCACGGCCCGATGCGGCGCGGAGATCCCCCTGTGGCTCATGACGAGCGAGGCGACGCACGCCGGGATCACGGGCGCGCTCGAGAAGGCCGGGGCCGGCCCCCACGTGCGGGCCTTCACCCAGGATCTCTCGCTCCGCATGACCCGCGAGGGAGGGCTCTTCCGTGACCACGACGGCCTTCCCAGCGTCTACGCGACGGGCCACGGCGACCTCGTCGACGCTGTCCGACGCTCCGGGTACCTCGACGCGTTCCTGACGCGCGGTGGCAAGTACGTATGGATCGCGAACCTCGACAACCTCGGCGCGACCGTGGACGACGCCATCCTCGGGCACTTCATCGAGACGGGGAAGGACGTGATGGTCGAGGTCTGTGACAAGGTGGGCTCCGATCGCGGCGGGATCCCCGTCTCCGTCGATGGCAAGGTCCAGGTCCTGGAGGAGTTCCGCCTGCCGCCGGGCTTCGACGCGAGCGCCGTCCGCGTGTTCAACACGAACACCTTCCTCGTCCGCGCCGACGCGCTCGCCCGCGCGACCATCCCCTGGAACTGGTTCTACGTCGAAAAGAAGGCCGACGGCGGTGTGGCCGTGCAGTTCGAGCGGCTCCTGCAGGAGCTGACGAGCGCCCTCCCCTCCGCGTACCTCGGCGTGCCCCGTGAAGGCGACGCCACGCGCTTCCTGCCCGTGAAGGACCACGACGAGCTCGCCGCGAGGCGCGCGGACATCGAGCGGATCGCGCGCGCGCGCGGCATGGTTTGAGCGTCCTCGCACCGCGGAGTCCCTTGGTGTAGCCTCGACGCCTCGCCGGTGCACTTCGAGATCTGCCACGAGTTCGACATCCCGCTCGACGCGCTCGAGCTCGCTGTCCTGTCGCCCGATCTCGTGGAGTCCCTGAAGCTCCGGCTCCGCGACGCGCCCGCCGTCGACCAGAAGGAGCACGATCTCGAGGGCCACCGGATGCGGCGCCTGTGGAGCTTCCGCGGCAACGTGAAGGTGCCGTCGTTCGCAGGCCGCTTCGAGAACGTCGGGAAGGACGTCTGGGCCTGGGACGAGCGACTCGACTACGATCTCCGCCGCCACGCCTCCGACTGGACGATCGTTCCGCGCGTGAAGCCCGGGTGGGAGAAGTACTTCTCGGGCGGCGGCTCGTACCAGCTGTTCCCGCTGGGCGCAGGGCGGAGCAAGCGCGTCGTCTCCGGCCGCGTGGAGCTGCGCCTACCGGTCGTGCGGGGGGTCGCGGAGAAGCGCATGTACCAGGAGCTGAAACGCACGTTCGACGCCGAGGCCGAGACGCTGAGGGAGATGGCGACGCTCTCGTGAGCGCCGGGAACGAGAGGACACCTTGAGCTTTCGCACGTACACCCGCCTCGCATCGCCGATCGCCGCCGCCTCGGCGCTCGCCGTCCTCGGCGCCCTCGCCACGATCGGCCCGCGCGACGCCGCCGCGGGCGAGCCGTTCCCGACGCGGGCCGAGCGGCTCCCTGCGCCCGGCAAGAGCGCCGCGAGCGAGGACACGCTCGACGCGCTCGTCCTCAACCCGGCCAACCTGGCGAACATGCCGTCGCGCGAGGCGCGGTACACGTACGTGCGCTGCGAGGACACGCGCAAGGTGGCCTGTGGCCATGCGGTCCAGGTGGGCGCGCCGCTCCCCTTTTTCGACCTCGCGACAGGCCTCCGCCTCGACTTCGTGCAGCCGCCGGGCGGGCCGAACGGCGCGGGCTTCCCCTACGACGGCGTCGACTACGTGTGGCTCACATGGGGCCTCGCGCACCGCACGAGCGAGCGCACGCAGATCGGCGTCACCGCGCAGACGTCGTACTCGACCAACCTGTACACGGACAGGCTCTTCGGCCTGAGCGCGGGCTTCTCGTACAGACCCATGACCCGGCTCGGCTTTTCGCTCGTCGGCCACGATCTCAACGGCCCGAGCGTGCAGCGGTTGCCGCCGTTCGGCCGCCCCGTCCTCGCGCGGAGCTGGACGGGCGGGCTCTCGTTCCGCCCGCTCCAGACGCGCGCGCTCGACGTCGGCGCGGAGCTCCGGTACTTCGAGGTGCTCGACGCGTGGCGCCCGCGCCTCACCCTGGGCGTCGACGTCCCGGGCGTGGGGCGCGCGCGGGGCGATCTGGAGGTTCAGAACCTGGGCAACGACGCGACGCGCGGCGTGGTCGCCACCGCCGGGGTCGAGATCGCCTTTGGCGGGTTCTCGGCGGGCGGGGGCGCGATGTTCGGCAACGGCCTCGGCAGCCCGCAGAGCGTCGGCGCATACGCGAACCTCGGGATCACGGGCTACACGAGCCCGGGCGTCCCCCGTTCGGAGCGCGCGGTGTCGTTCCGCGTCGAGTCCACGCCCGGCCCGCGCACGCACGCTGCCCAGCTCCGCCGGCTCTGGCGCCTCGCCGAGGACCGCGAGATCGCGGCCGTCACGATGATCCTCCGCGCCGAGCCCGCAGGCTCGTACGCGCACGCCGAGGAGCTCGCGGACGCGTTCCGCGTGCTGAAGGCCCATGGCAAGAAGGTGATCTGCCACTGGGAGGAGGCCGGTCCCAAGGCCCTCTACGCTTGCGCGAGCGCGGACAAGATCGTGATCAACCCGGCCGGCGGCCTCCGGTACTCGGGCATGAAGTCCACGCACATCTACCTCGCCGGCCTCCTCAAGAAGATCGGTGTGAGGGCCGAGTTCGTGCGCATCGGCGCGCACAAGTCCGCGCCCGAGCAGTTCATGAACGAGCACGCGAGCCCCGTGGCCAAGCGGGACCAGGAGGATCTCCTCGCGCAGATCGACGCGGTCTTCACGGAGAACCTCGTGAGGTACCGGAAGCTCCCGGCCGCGCACATCAAGGCGGTGACCGCCACCGGTCCCTTCACGGCGACCGAGGCTCGCGATGCCCGCTTCGTGGACGGGTTCGCCTTCGACGACGAGATCGAGCGCGCCACGCAGGACGTCGTCGGCCGGAAGGTGAGCCTGGAGAAGTACGAGGACGAGACGCGCGCCCCCTCGACGTTCGGCTCGCGCGGCAGGGTGGCGATCCTCTACGTCGACGGCGACATGATCGACGGTCGCTCGAAGAAGATCCCCATCCTGGACCAGCGCCTCGTCGGCTCCTACACCATCGCCGAGGCCGCGAAGAAGCTCAAGGACGACAGCGACGTCAAGGCGGTGGTCCTCCGCATCGAGACGGGCGGTGGATCGTCGATGGCCGCCGACGTGATGTGGCGCGAGCTCAAGACGCTCGGAGAGAAGAAGCCGCTCATCGTGTCGATGGGGTCGGTCGCCGCGAGCGGCGGGTACTACATCGCGTCCGCGTCGAAGACGATCTACGCGTGCCCGCTCACGATCACCGGCTCGATCGGCATCTTCTACGGCAAGGCCGACACGAGCGAGCTCCTGGGCAAGCTCGGCGTGAACGTCGAGGTGCGCAAGACCACGCCGCGCGCGGACGCGGAGTCCCTGTTCCGCGGCTTCACCGAGGACGAGCGCCGGGAGCTCGAGAAGAAGATCGCGCAGTTCTACGGCATCTTCCTCGATCGCGTGTCGAGCGGGCGCGGCATGAGCAAGGACGCGGTCGACCTCGTCGGCCAGGGCCGCGTCTGGACGGGCCAGCAGGCGATGGAGCGCGGGCTCGTCGACAAGATGGGCGGCCTCCGGCACGCGCTCGAGGCGGCGCGCGCGGCGGCGAACCTGCCGGACGACGCGCCCATCGTCGAGGCCCCCACGCGAGAGACGACGCTCCTCGAGAAGGCCCTCGAGCTCGCTGGCCTCCAGGCCTCGTCGCCGCTCGCGGCGTCGTTCCCCCCGCAGCTCCGCGACGCGGCGCGCGCGGTCGCTCCGTTCGCCGTGTTCGCGGAGGGCCAGCCGCTCGCGATGATGGAGTGGATCCCCCTCGAAGCGACGTCCGGAACAGACGAGGAGTAGGCGAGGTGGCGTGGCGCGACCGCGGCGTCCTGCCCCCGGGGCTGCCGTTCCCGTCGCCGGCGTTCACGTTCCTTTGGTGGAAGTTCCCGTACCCGCTCCTCGAGGACTCGCAGAGGAGGTACGGCGACACGTTCACGCTCCGGCTCGCCGGGCTGCCCCCGGTCGTGATGTTCTCGAACCCGGAGGTCGTCCGCCAGGTCTTCCTGGACGACGGCACGACGATGGAAGCGGGCCGCTTCAACCGCTCGCTCGCCGTCCTCCTCGGCGAGCGGAGCGTGCTCATGACAGACGGCCGCACGCACGCGCGCAAGCGAAAGCTCCTCATGCCGCCGTTCCACGGCGCGCGCATGCAGGCCTACGCGCGCGCGATGCTCGACCTGTCGGATCGCGCCATCGACGCCTTCCCCCGCAGCGCGGCGTTCTCCCTCCACCCCTTCATGCAGGAGGTCACGCTCCGCGTGATCGTGCGGACCATCTTCGGAGCGCTCGCTCGTGTGGAGGACAAGCTCGTGGCGCAGCTCGGGGAGGTCCTCGACGTCGGCACGAGCATCAGCCTGCTCATCCCCGCGTTGCGGAGGAACCTGTGGGGGCGGAGCCCGTACGCCCGCTTCATGGCGGCGAGCCGCGAGGCCGATCGCACCCTCTTCGCCGACATACGGGCGCGGCGCGAGAGCGGCGAGCGAGGGGACGACGTGCTCTCGCTCCTCCTCGACGCGCGCGACGAGGACGGCGAGCCGATGCCGGACGACGAGCTGCGCGACGAGCTCGTCACCCGGCGCGGGGCCGGCCCCGAGACGACCGCGCCCGCGCTCACCGGGGCGGTCCGCTGGATCGTGGAGAGGCCCGCCGTGCTCGCGCGCCTGCGCGCGGAGCTACCGCCCGACAAGTGCGGCGATCCCGCGGCCATCGAGAAGAGCCCGTGGCTCGACGCCATCGTGCGCGAGGCGCTTCGCCTGCAGCCGGTGATTCCCCTCGTCGGTCGCGTCCTCGCGCGACCGGTGTCCCTCGGCGGATGGGATCTTCCGGAGGGGGTTGCCGTCGCGTGCTCGATCTACCTCGCGCAGCGCCGCCCCGAGATCTACACGGACCCGACCGAGTTCGATCCGGCCCGCTTCCTCGGGCGCGGCAAGCCGAGCGCGGCCTTCGGCGCGTCCGAGCTGTTCCCGTTCGGCGGCGGGATCCGCCGCTGCATCGGCATGGCGTTCGCGCTCTACGAGATGAAGATGGTCCTCGCCCGCCTGTTCGCGCGCACGGATCTCGAGATCGCGCACCGCCCCGTGAAGGTGGCGCGCCGGAGCATCACGATGGTGCCCAAGCACGGGCTGCGCGTGCGGCTCTCGCGGCGCGAGCCGCGACCTACGCCGCCCGGAGCGTGATCACCACCACCGCCGGCGCCACCCCGATGCGAATCGGCGGGCCCGTGGTACCGAGACCCGGGTGCACGAACAGGGTCGAGCGCCCCTTGCGGTACACGCCAAGCGTGTAGTGGTGCGCGATCTTGCTCAGGGACATGTGCTTCGCCAGGAACGGGACCGCGATCTGCCCGCCGTGCGTGTGGCCGGAGAGCACGACCTCGACGCCGTGCCTCGCCGCCTCGCGGAACTTCTCCGGATCGTGCGCGAGGAGGACGGCGGCGACGTCCGCGGGGCGCTCGGCGAGGGCCTTCATCATGTCGTCCTTCTTCGTCCACGTGTCGTCGATCGCGGCGAGGTACATCCGGTCCGCGCCGCGCTCGAGGGTCTTGCCCTCGTTGCGCAGCACGCTCGCGCCCTTCTCGCGGAGGCGCCGGATGAGGGGCTCGCCGTCGCCGAAATAGTCGTGGTTGCCCATCGACACGAACGTCCCGTCCCTGGCCTCGAGCGACCCCACGACGCGCGCGATGTCATCGTAGAACTCCGTGCCGCTCGTCGCCAGATCGCCCGTGACCACGGCGAGATCGCACTTCAGCTCGTTGGCAGCGCGTACCCACCGCATGCCCCAGGACTCCGGCGTCATGGTGCCGATGTGGAGATCCGAGAGGTGCACGATGCGGTACCCGTCGAAGCCGCGCGCGAGGCCGGGGACGGCGATCTCGACCTGTTGCACCTCGAAGATTCGCCTGCGCAGGACGACGCCATACGCCGAGATCACGACGCCGATGCCGTAGACCCAGGGGAAGAACCCCATCGCGACCCTGCCCTGGACGAGGAACCAGATCGCCGCGCACACCGAGGGCACGATCGTGAACAGGCACGCGCTCCAGTGGATGAAGTAGGGCACGTCCACGAGCCACACGAAGAGCTGGCTGTGCCGCGTGTCGTACATCCCCTTGCGGGCGCGCCCGACGAAGAGGCCGATCCCCCAGCCGGCGACCAGGGCGGTCACCCCGTACTGGACCGCCTCGGGCGCCCCCTTGCGACGCAACAACTCCAGCGACGCGAGGACGAATGGTATATGTATAATGCACGTGAACGCGACGAGGACGCGCAGGAAGTTCGCCATCCTCGGCTTCGCGCCGATGGCCCGCGTGACGGCCCTGGGGGGAGGGGGATAGGAGCTCACGGCGCGTGCTAGCTGACGAGCTTGCCCTCGATGAGCGCGCCGTCGTCGCAGACGGCGCGGACGTTGCGCGTGGACGCGAACACGGCGACCACGTTGGACTGCAGGCCGACCTCCCCGCTCATGCGGATCCAGTTGCCGCGCGAGCGCACGAGGACGCGCGGACCGGCCGAGCCCGCCCACGCGGTGCCGTCCTCCGCCACGTGGACCGCGAGCATGTCGCGCGTGGTCTGGACGGCCTCGAGCTGGTGCTCGAACCGCGGCGACACGTGGAGCGCGTGCCCGCCCGCGCCGACGACCACCGCGCCCCCGTCGGGCAGCGGGGCGAGCCGGAGCAGGTGTCCGCCGCAGAGCTGGCCGAGGTGCTCGGCGACGCCCATCTCGAGGCGGACGACGGCGCCGAAGTCACCGCACGCGAGGATCTTTCCCGACGCGAGGCGCGTGACGTCGTTCAGGCGCGTCGACTGGGCCGCCTCGGAGACGACGAGCAGCTTCGGACCGGCGAACTGGGCGATCACGCCCGCAGTCGTCACGCCGCGCGGGCGCGTCATCGGGCCGCGGTAGGGGCGCTCGCCGACGAGGATCGTCGTGCCGCCCTCGTCGGTGGTCCCGCCGAGGAACGTGACGTCGCGATCGGGCAGCGTCCACGCCTCGAACGCGCTCGGCGCGGAGAGCCGGCCGACGAACCCGCGCTCCCCGAAGAGGATGAGGTCCTGCGATCGCGGCACCGGCAGGAAGCCCCGGACGAGGCGCAGGTCGAGCCCGAAGGGGACGCCGATCGCGTACCAGCGACCCGCGCGCCACGTCGCGAGACCCGACGGCCCGACCGCGAAGACGGTCTCGCCGCCGTTCGCGAGCACGGCCCACCGTACCGATCCGAGCGTCAGCGGCGGCGAGATCATCGACCACGCCCAGGCGCCCGGGTTCGGCTGGCCCGCCGACATCGACACGGACTCTCGCGCGGCGATCATGTTTCCGCCGGACGCGAAGCCGGGGCTCGAGGGCAGCGACGCGCGCCCCCCCGAGCCCGCGTTCGACGGCTGCGGGGCGCGCATGGGGGGGAGCGGAGACCTCTCCGGCGCGCCCGGCGCCTGCACCGCGCGCATCTCCCGATTCGACGGGTGAACGGCCTGGGCCTGCGGCGCCGAGCCCTGCGAGGGGTGGGCCGCGGGCGACGGCGGCGCTTGCCCCACGGGGGCCGCGGCCTGCATGCCCGCCGACGGTCGGGCCACCTGCATCTGAGGGTTCGACGGGCGGACGACGACCACTCCGGGCGGCGCGGGCCCGAGGCCCTCCTTCTTGACCGTCTGCTCGAAGCCCGAGGGGCCGGTCTTCACCGGCATCGGCGCGGTGTTCGACTCGGTCGCGATCTTGAGGATGGGCTCGATCGCCCGGAAGAGCGCGGCGCTCGTCTCGTGGCGCGCGTCGGGATCGGCCGCGAGCGCACGCTGCAGCTCCTTGTCGAGCGCGTCGATGAGATCGATCCGCGTCGCGAGCTCGAGCGGGAGGGAGTCGCGGGTCTTGCGGAGCTGCGGCCGGGGCGAGCTGACGATCCGCGTCACGATCAGGAGCGGGTTCTCGCCCTCCTTGAACGGGAACGCGGGCTTGTTCGAGAGCATCTCGTAGAGGATCGCGGCGAACGAGAAGACGTCCGTGCGCGACGAGACGCGCTCGTTGCCCTGCTCGTACTGCTCCGGCGGCGCGTAGCCGAGCGAGGCTCCCGCGAGCGCGGCCGTCCGCTGCAGGCTCATGTCGGTGAGCTTCACGAGCCCGAAGTCGGTGACCTTCGCGGTCTCCTGGCCACCCTCGGTGGCGAGCAGGATGTTCGAGGGCTTCAGATCGCGGTGCACGATCTTGTGCGCGTGCACGAAGTCGAGCGCCTGGCTGACGTGCTTGCCGAGGCGCCGCACGCGCTCGACGGCCATCCCCCTGCCGCCGAGGGCCTTCATCACGTTCTCCAGCGTGGGTCCGTGCACGTACTCCAGCACGGTGAAAGGCAGCGCCAGCACGTCGTTGCCGACGGGCGCCGGCACCTCCGCGATGGCGTGGTCGAAGAAGCGGACGATGTAGGGCGTGGGGAGGCTCTGCGTCGAGAGCATCTTGAGCACCTCCGCCTCGCGCCGGAAGCGCTTCAGCGACTCGGTGCCGAACGCGTCCGGCCGGAGCACCTTGACGATGACGACGATCCCGCTCGGATCGTCCCAGTTCGCCTTGAATACCCAGCCCTGCCCGCCCTCGCCGATGCAGTCGCGGAGGTGGTACGTGACCGACCCGAGCGATCCCCGGATCGCGATCCCTTTCAGGGCGTCGCGGAGCGAGGAGAAGCGTGGATCCGCGGCCGGGGGCATGCGCGAGGCCCACAGTACGCGCCCCCCCGCCCTCTTGTCACGGCTCGCCTCGCCGCTAGCCCTCGAGCATCTTCACGAGGCCATCACGGTTGATGTTGGCCCCGACGTGGTGGTTCACCTTGGCGCCGCCCTTGAAGACCATGATGGTCGGGACGCTGAGGACCCGGTACTTCTTCGCGACCTCGGGAGCGTCGTCGATGTCGAGCTTGCCGACCTTGAACTTGCCGGCGAACTCGTCCGCGACCTTCTCGACCACGGGCGCGAGGGCCTTGCAGGGCCCGCACCAGGTCGCCGTGAAGTCGACGAGCACCGGAACGCCGGCCTTCAGGACCTCGGCCTCGAAGTTGTCGTCCGTGAGCTCGATGATGTTCTTGCCTGCCATGATGTCTCCTGTGGGGGTGGGGCACCGCAGGTTAACCATGCTCCGCTGGAAAATCCACGTGGTTCCGGTGTCCGCGGACGGGGCGCCCGGCCGCGTCTCCCGTGGCCGGGGCAAGGTGGCCGTATTTTGGACAGCGCTTCAGTAGTGCGGCGGCCTCTCCGCCGGCCCCACCTCCCGCCCCTCGTCGAGCACCCGCTGGCGGAGCCGCTTCGCCTCCTCGGCGAGGGCGTCGATCGTCCGCTGCTGGGCCGCCACGACCGCCGACAGCTCGTGCAGGTACTTCTCGAGCCGCATGAACTTCTCCTCGAGATCCACCACGCGGGCGGCGACCGTCTCCTTCGGCTCCGTCATGGCGCGAACGTAGCCCATCTCTCCTGGGATCCTGGCACGCCTTGAAGGTCGCCCATCTCTCCCTGGATCGGGGCTATCCTCGCCGGCATGTCCGCGCCGGAGCGGGAGGTCCTCGAGATCTCGGGCCGCGAGGTCGTCGTCTCGAACCCCTCCAAGGTCTACTTCCCCGACGCCGGGATCACCAAGCTCGACCTCGTCCGCTACTACCTCGCGGTCGCCGACGGCGCCCTGCGCGGCATCGCGCGGCGGCCGATCGTGCTCAAGCGATACGTCGACGGCATCGCGAAGGCGCCCTTCTTCCAGAAGCGCGCCCCCGAGAAGCGACCCGACTGGTTGCCCACGGTCACGCTCTCCTTCCCCTCGGGCCGCACGGCCGACGAGCTCGTGATCACCGACGCCGCGCAGCTCGCGTGGATCGTCAACCTCGGCTGCATCGACCTGAACCCTCACCCCACGCGCGTCGAGGACATCGAGCACCCGGACGAGCTTCGCGTCGATCTGGATCCGCAGCCCGGGATCGCGTGGAAGCAGATCGTGGAGGTCGCGAAGGTCTCGTCCGCCGCGCTCGCCGACTTCGGCCTCGACGGGTGGGTGAAGACGAGCGGCTCGCGCGGGATCCACGTGTACGCGCGGATCACGCCCTCGTGGTCGTTCCACGAGGTGCGGCGGGCGGCCGTGGCCCTCGCGCGCGAGGTCGAGCGGCGCGCGCCGGCGATCGCGACCGCGAAGTGGTGGAAGGAGGAGCGCCACGGCGTCTTCCTCGACTACAACCAGAACGCCAAGGACCGCACCGTGGCGAGCGCGTACTCCGTGCGCCCCACGAAGGACGCGCGCGTCTCGATGCCCCTCGCCTGGGACGCGCTCGACGCGTGCGACCCGGGCGACTTCACCCTGCGCACGGTTCCCGCGCTGTTCGCGGCGCACGGCGACGCGCACCGCGACATCGATCTCCGGCCGGGCTCCCTCGAGCCGCTCCTCGAACTCGCGCGACGCCAGGAGGCCGAGGGTCAGAGGGACGCGCCGTGGCCGCCGCACTACGCGAAGCAGGAGGGCGAGCCGCCGCGCGTGGCGCCGTCGCGGGCGAAGAACGTCGCGAAGACCGCCGCCCGCCGCGCTGCGCACCCGCTGATCGTGATCGCGAAGGCGGAGGAGAAGGCGGTCGCGCTCCTTGGCCTCGAGCGCTGGAAGGCGCGCTGGCCGGAGGCCGCGAGGCACCTCGTCCCGGACGACGTCCTCGTCGACGCGATGCGCGGGCGGCACACGACCTGGACGCGCATCCGCGTGAACCTCCGCCACGTGCCGGAGGCCGATCGGCCGACCGCGGAAGCGCCCGATCCCGACTACGATCCCCCCGGGATCCCCGGGCACTCGCCGTGAACGGGGCGCGCCTCGCGCACCTCTTCTTCCTCCTCGCGGTGGGCCCCGCGGCGTGCAAGCACGACGGCGGCGAGCGCGCCACCTCGCCGCCGCCCGAGACGTGCGCGGTCACGCTCCCGCCCGGGGAGTTCGCCGCCGCACCGTTCGCGACCTCACCGACGCCCCGTTCGCGCGTGGTCGCCCTCGCGGAGCTCCGCCTCGGCAACGTGCAGAAGGAGCTCGAGAAGAAGATCCCCACGCGCCTCGCCGACGAGAAGAACCAGGACGTGGGCCTCGCGGGGCACGTGAACTACACGGTCGATCGCGGCCCGTTCGCCGCGCGCGTGGAGGGCGAGCGGCTCCTCGTGGAGACCCCGCTCCGCGGGCGCGCCGAGATCTGCGCCTCGGGGCGGTGCTATGCGGACTGCGCCCCGGAGGCGCGCGCGACGGCGACGATCCCGCTCCGGCTCACACCCGAGTACCGCTTCGCGCCGTCGAAGGTGAACGTCACGATCACGCGCGGCTGCGAGCTGCGCGCGCTCGGCGGCATGGTGCGGGTCGACGTCACCGGGATGATCGAGCCCCAGCTCCGGCGCCGGATGGGACCGATCGAGCGCGAGATCGACGCCAGGATGCCCGACCTGCGCCCCCAGCGGATGTGGGAGGAGCTCGTCAGGCCGCGCCCGCTCCCGCTCGGCGGCTGCTTCCTCCTGCGCCCGCTCGCGATCGCCCAGGGCCCCGTCTCGGGCACGGCCGAGCAGCTCCGCGTGCGGTTCGGCGTGGAGGCCCAGCCCGAGCTACGCGCCGGATCGTGCGACGCGAACGCGTCCGCGCCACCGATGCCGCGGCTGGAGCACGATCCGGCGATGCCGAGCGAGAGCGACGTCCACCTCGCCCTCGTGTCTCCCGTGACGGCGGCGACAGCGGCGCTCACGGCCACGCCCACCTTCGATCTCCGGGGCTCGCGCGCCAGGATCGCGACCGCCGATCCGCGCGGCGCGAGGTTTGCGCTCGGCCTCCGCGGCGAGGTGTGCGGGCCGATGGGCCTCGACGCGGGGCTCCGCTGGAGCGATGACGGAGGGAGCCTGCGTTTCTCGGCGGCGAAGCTCGTGGACCCGGGCGGCGCCGTGCGCGCCGGGGCGCTCGACTGGGACGCGGTCGCGCGCGCGGTGGAGCGTGACGCCGCGATCCAGCCGCTCGCGACACCGGAACAGCTGCGTGCGGCGCTGCCGGCGCTCGCGGCCAGGATCGACGATCCCGACGTGGCGGTGCAGGTGACCGTCGAATCGGCGAGGGCGGAGTCCGCGTCGCTGCGATCCGACGGCGTGGTGTCGGTCGTGGCGCTGAGGGGCGGCCTCCTCGTGAAGGAGAAGTAGATGCGATGGCGCTGAAGGAGTGGTAGCCCTCGGCGCAGACGGAGCAGAGGACGGCGCATTCGCTCGGCGAGTGGCCGACGTAGTTCTCCGAGCACCTCCTCGCGGCGCCGAGGCGGACTCCGTCGTCGTCAGGACGGCGATCCCGGGGCCGACGTTCCACCGTCGGCGACGGTGCTCGCGTCGGCACCGCCGTCCGGCGCCGAGCGGGTGTCGATCGAGGCAAGTGCCCACACGCCTCTGAGGCATCCCCTCATTTTCCTCACGTCGAGCCCGAGCCCGAGCCCGAGCCCGACGAAGACGAGCCGAGCTTCAGCACCATCGCGGTGAGCATCGCCGTGATCCGCAAGAGGAGGGCTCGCACAGCCACCAAGCGTTGC